>ERZ842401.158-NODE-158-length-89321-cov-6.897139_pt1 | contig 89321 bp, 83 predicted proteins | sample MGYA00521270_ERZ842401 | MGnify/ENA primary metagenome ERZ842401 (study PRJEB31892, sample SAMEA3878208) | bioreactor metagenome | biome: Moose rumen | place: Sweden | collected 2011-10 | study: EMG produced TPA metagenomics assembly of the PRJEB12797 data set... | reverse complement strand
TTATTTTTGTAGGAGTTATTCTTTGCTTAATCCATAACTTATCTTTTTCATAATCATTCATTGTATCAAGATTATAAATATCATTATGCTTGATTACTAATCTTCCAAATAAATTAAAATTCATAAGCATCTCATTATTAAAGTTATTTGAGGAAATATCATGACTAGTAATGAATCTTTTTTGTGACAGTGTTTCTAAATATTTGTTTTTATAATTATCTAATACAAGTATTTTATCTGCATTTAATTTATCACGCATTGGAATTGATTCTAAATCTGTTGGTAAAGTAAGTAATCTACTTTTTGATTTTGACTTAAACAACTTATTTAATAATTCTTTTATACTCATTTTATAACACACTCCAAATTATAATTAATTTTATTATATCATGTCATTAATAAAAATACAATTTTTCATTAACCATAATTTATTTTATAATAACTTTACATTCTTTTAATTATTTTCCCTTACATCCTTAATAAATTGTTATTTAATTTACATTAATGAATTATTATATATTAATCATTTCATAATAAAAGAGTAATAAAAAAACAGACTAATCATATTAATTGAACTTGTCAATAGAAAGTAGACATTAAAAATGACTTACTTTAATTCAATTAGATTTTCTTAACATATTTATCTCACTACCTAAATTTTAAGCATAATATCATTTATATGATAAATCGTAGTTACTTTTTCTTTGACAATGTTTTAGGCTTTGGTTCATTATAAATATAAGTTTCAGTATTAATACCATTAAATTGTATTTATAAATTGTTTTGTAAACATAACAACACCAAAAGGACTTTCTCCTTGTGGTATTTAACATAAAATTTACCTTCATTTTGGTAGTAATTATCATAAAAATTAAATTATTCTGCATATATTTCTCTTATAGTAGATAACTCTTTATTACTAAGCAGCCATACATCTACTCTATTAAAACAATGTCTTCTTTTACTTTTGTAATTCCTAATATATCATTAATAATATTGGTAGTTTTAATAGTTCGCGTATAAGGACAAACCCATAATACTGAATTGCCTAAATTAATATTATTGGAAGTAATATCTTGTTTTAAGAATTCACTGACTAATCTTGCTTCTTCTTTAACCTTTTCTGTTAAGTATACTTTATGTTCAGGTAGTTTTATACTATAATTTTCTTTGGTATTTTGCATCGGTTCTCCATGTCTAATTAAAAATATTTTCATTTATAATGCATTAAATTCACTATAATAAAAATGTATAAATTCATAATGAAATAATAACATATTTTTTGATTATAATAAATTATAATATTATATTTTTCATATAATTGATAGATTGCAATATATATTCTTATAAGTAATTACAATTTTGCTTTTATATATTTAATTAATTCGTTTTCATCATAGTTTTCAAAATATTCAATAATAAATTCTATATTAAAAGCTGGTTTATTAAAATCAAAATTGGATTTAACTGATTTAATCAACTCATTATCAAATAATTTCTTGACTAAGTCTTTATAGCAATAATCACAACACATATCTTTTACAACATATTTTAATGTCTTAAAATTTCCAATATAACCTTTATCAAATTCTACTAAAACTGAATATTTATACTTTTGAAATAATTCTATATACTTCATAATTATTATTGGATTTGTTTTATTATTAAATTTAATATTTATTTCGGTTAAAAAACTATTATTATTTAAATCTACATTGATTATTCCCTCTTGGGATAATAAATAATCTTCTAATTCTTTATTTATTAAATCATCTAATATTAGTTTCATATTTTTAATCACCTGCAATATAATTATAACATTAGTTTTTGCTATTCTTGCATAATATTATCTTCTTACTAAATTAATATTGAGAATAAATGATATAACCATTATTTATAAAAGGACTTATCTTTAAGATAAGCCTTTATTGTATTTTTTTTAAAAATTGTCTAATTTTTGATAAAATCTTAGGCTTTTCAGAAACAGTAATCATATCATTATCTGAATTATTTTCTAGATAATCTAAGTGACTTAATATAGTATCTTCGCTTTGGATAATTTCACCGCTTGATAGTTTTTCAAGTCTTTCAATATGTTCAGGATGATTAATTCCATTAGGACTGAAAAGATAATAATGGATTGAATCAAGAATTCCTTTATCAATATTATCTAAATTTAATTTAGATATGTATTCCATATCATAATCATGATAACAACTATTTATACTATCTTCATCTATTGCTTTAGATATTAGCCACCTTCTTAAATTTTTATTTTCAGTTTTACTTATAATATTTAAATCTTTAATATGATGATGACTATTTAATGAAATTTCATTTGACATAACATTATATAAGTCTATAAACATATTTTTTTCTTTTATAGAAAGCAATAAATTTAAATCATAGTCACAATACTGACTACTTGCAAAAAACTTGTTTGATAAAAGTGATTCAACAAATAGTACATATTTATCATCAATTTGATTTAATAATTCTAAATAATTTAAATAATTTGGATTATTACTACCTTTTATATTATTTTTGTATCTAAAATTACTTCTAAGTTCCATAGTATCGGTAAATTCTAAACCTAAATCCCAAAGTAAAGTTTGATAATCAAGTGAACTAATTTTTGGGGGATTAGAAATATAATAATAAATTGCCATAGATTTAAGTAAACTTTTAGCATTAGCTAAAGCATTTACTTCATTTCTATAATATTTTCCTTCAATAGTTTCTGGATCAGTCATCAATTTGTATAAAAATTTAGCTGAAATAGGATTCTTGGCTAATATTTGCATATTTTCTAGATGATATTTATCTTTTAATGAAACGCTATTAGTAGCTAGATTATTTAAACTTTGTTCTGGGTAAGAATGACTCATTTGTAAACATTCACTACCTGCATGGGCAATTAACTCCATATCTTTTTGATGATATGGACTATTAATTGAATCTATATTTCCAGCTACGACCGCTAATGCTTCTGCTACAAGCCAGTCATTTTCATTACCATCTTCTTTTTTTGTATCTTTAGCCTCTACGATTAGTTTTAAATCTTCTTTATGATATGGGCTATTAATAAAAGCATCCTCATCAACTATCCATAAAGGATATTGGGCACTAGGAGCTTTACTTATCAATTCCATGTCTTCATAATAATTCTTACTATTTAAAAAATTAGGTGAACATAGTCTATCAAATAAGTGATACCAACCATCTGCATTTTTAAGTTTTGTCATTGCAATAATCCTATTAGGATAGTCATCACAATTTAATAAGTCTTCATCTATCAAAAAATATAAAGGAAATTGTATTTCACTAGAATCTACCATTAAACTATTAAAATTTTTAATTTGTTTAGCATTTAATCCATTTAACCATTTATCAAAATCTTTAGGAGTATCAAATACCTTTTCCAAATTATACTTTCTAATTTGACTAATTAATTTTTTTAATTCTTCATTTTTCATTTCAAAACCTCCTGATTTGTTATCTATTATAGCATATAATATAATGTATTTTCAATCCTTACTTTAATACATAAAAAAATCAATATAGTATTTCAATTACTAATTGTTTTTTTTATTTTTTAATATAATTTGATGGTTTAAAAGTTAATCTTTTTACTAAATTAGTGTGTTTATTAATTTCTTCTTTAGTTCTTACTTGAGTGAGACTACTTTCTGGTACTATATAGCTTGATGTAACAATTGTTTTCTTCCTTAGAACTTGGGCAATTCTTCCTTTATGATTAACATCAGCATAATAGTCATCATTTAATTTATAAAATAATGTATTAATATCCTCTCCTAATTCTAAAAACATTCCACCGGCATTAGTTAATACAGGTATAGCTATACCCATATAGAACTTGTCTAATTCATTATAATCTATCATTCTACTTTTCACCTTTGTTTGTTTAATCTTTTTTTAATTGCTTCTTTTTTGATTCATTTTTTTCTTTAAGTAATAATTCAATATTATGCATAGTCCTTCTTGCTTCAAGATATTCGTTTTCACGATACCAATAATATTTATCACGGGCAAGTTTAGTAAATTTTTTCTTTGCTTCTTGAATTTCTTTTTCAAGATCTAGTTCATCAGTAAATTCTTTTTTAGAGTCGATAAGTTTTATTGAAACACCACCATAATCAAAAGTATCATTATTGTGGCAAAGTAGTGTTAAATATTGCTCATATCTACCAATTATATCATTTCCTACTCTTACACCACAAAAATGGTTAGGCATTGTGTAATTATCTCCTGGAAAAGTTGCAAATGAAATACTGCCATCCTCAAAAACTGTACCATAAGAATAATAATTATCAATAATACCTTCAAATGAACCATCTATATTTACTAAGATAGTACCTTTAGATATATCTTCATAAACAGTAAAGTTACCTATATTATTAGGGTCATATGATATAGATATATCATAAATTTTATGATCTTTTAGTAGTTCTTTAGCTTCTTTATAAGATTTACCACTAACTAATAATTTATTTAATTTTCTTATCTTTGATGCATATTTAATATTAAATTTATCTATATGGCCCTTTTGCATATATCTGTAAAAATTAGGCCCATCATTAGCAAATAATAATAAAATACGCATAAGAAAACTATAACTATATCCACTATGATTTTGTAAATTAATTATTTCACGGATTTCTTCATATGGTTTACTTTCTTCTAAGGCTTGCATAACAATTAAAGCATCCTTTGTTAATAGACCACAGTAAGTTCCTTCAGCATCGGCTTTACATAATTCTATCCATTGGTTAATCTTTTCTAAATGAATATATTTTTTACCTTTTTCGATTACAATAGGTAATTGTTCTAAAGCAATTCGTTTATTTTCTTCAATAGCTTGTCTATTTCTTTCAAACATTTTTTTCATGCGTCTATCCCATGTTCTTTTAGTACAACCTATTACTTCTTTATAAGCTTTATTCATAGTAACATCAATTGAATATAATTTATAATCATTAAAATTAGCAAAATAATTAATTTGGCCATTTCTTCTAAAATTTTCTAGTTTTAAAACAACCTCTTCTAATCTTTCTCCACCATAAGTTTCCATTTCAAGAGCATTATTTTTAATTTCTTCAATTTGTTCTTTGGTATATTTTTCCATTATTTCATTAAGATTCATTAAAAGCCTCCATTTATAGCAATTATTATATTATCTTCTAGTTAATCTTAGTACTTTAACTTTACTAATAGTTTTTTCATCATTGTTTGCATGCGCTTCCATATCAAGTTGTGTTTGATAATCATTCGTTAAAGATGAATCTTTTTCAGTATCTAATACAGAATAGTTAGCTTTTTCTTTAATATCATTAAGCTCTTTTTCTAAATTTGGTATTTTATTTTCTATTTCATTTATTTTATTTGTTAATCTTTTAATTTTCTTTTTATTTCCTATAGTGGTTCCTGTTGCACCAAGTGGCATTATTCTACAAAGAGCGGCTGATGCTGCACACATTAATAAAGTTGATTCTATAGATGTGGTTGTATTATAAGTTATGAAACCAAAAAATGAACCTACAAATATTGTTGCTACATTAATTATTCTGCAAACTCTTAAATCAAACTTTTTATTATCATATTCTTTATTTAATATTTCTAAATCATCATTTAATAATTCTAATTCATTTTCCTTTTCTAATATTTCTTTAAATTCATATTCATTTTTGTCTTTAGCAATCATAGTAACGTTACCGTCTTCATCAATAGACATACCATAATTATCATTTAATTCAATTAAATTTCTATTCATTATAATTTTTCCTCCCTTTCACATAATAGATGGCTATTATTATATTTTTTTAATAATATTTTGTCAAGTTTTATATGCAAGAATATCTTTTAATTATTGGCTTTTTTTAATAATAATTTTTTGGCTTTTTCATTTAAAGCAATCAACTCCTCAATATCTATATCAGTTCCATAATAACCTTTTATTACATTTAAAAGTTCTTCTTGGTCCATATTAAAATATATAGTTTTTTTAACTTCATATCCTACCATAATTGTCCCAAGCATGTTATCACATTTAACCGGGCTGTTAATCTCACATAATAACATAAAATGAGCATATGGATTTTCATTTAAAGGATTATCCTTATTTAAAAAGATATTTAAGCTAATCCATGCTGTATCTTGATACCCGTTAGATATATAATGATCATGTCTTTGCATTTCATCTGCTGAATATATTGTTTTGCCTTTATTACATGCTAATTGTAATGGGTCTTGTTCTTGTAAAGAATTGGCTAACATAATTGTGGTACCTAAAATAGTAAATTTATCCTTTTCATCTAATACTAAAACAAAGTATTTTTTATTATTGCATTTTTCTTTTATTTTTGTTTCTTTTTCATAGCATTCATCTGGAGACCAATATTCTAAACGATCACTATTTGGTGATAACATATTATCACTATAAAATAAGGTTTCACAATATACAACACTTATTTTCTCTAAAATTAATTTGTTGGTTTCACTTAAATATTCTTTATCAAAACAAATATATATCTTATTATCTTCGGTTATATAAGATATTCCAGCAGTTATGTTTTTATTATTTAAAATATCTATCATAGGATATAATAATTTATCAAATTTATCTTTGTATAAAACTATAGAATTCATATTTTTTCCTTCCTTATACATTTTATTTTCGCATAATAGTTTAAGATCATTTTTTAATTAATTTTAGATTACTTGAAAGATTATCATTGGCTTCTTTTTTAGGTATTAAATCATAAAAGTCAATACCACATTTATTATATATTTCTTTTACTTCTTCTAATGTTACCCCTTCAGTATACCATTCAAAATATTTTTGATATAATTTACTCTTTTTAAATAGAAGTACTCTTCCGGTAATTGTAAATAAATTAATTACTTTTTCTGAATCATCTGTTAATGACATATCTAATCTTTTAAATCCTAATCTTTCTAAATCAATAACTTTATCTAAGGCTTCAACACTTCTATAAGAGCATGACTCTAATTTTGCCTCTTTCTCTATAAAATCAGTTAAATACGATAAAACTTTAAAGGCATCTTCACGACTCATACCGTTAGGTAACATAAAAGGATTAAATGGCCAATTAATAATACCGATATTATTTGGAGTAGGCACTCCATAATGTTCACCAATTCGATGATAATTAATAAAATATAATCGATAAATATTTTGGTTACCTAGTGGATGATCTTCTAGTTCGGCATCAAATTCATAATCTCTATTATGAAGAACCTCCTCTTGAAGATTATTTTTCAATTCTCTTTTCCATTCTTGTAATTTTTCTTTTAATGACATATTTAATTCCTCCGTTTATTTATGCTTTTTTATTTGTTTTAAGGCTGGATGCTTGTATAATCCCCTACTTTTTCTAATTGCATTAACCCAATCATAAGCTAAATTGCTTATTACTTGTTCAATATCATAACCATTAAATCTGTTCCATTTTGGCAGTTCATTATCAAAATAATTTTTAAATACAAAATCTTCCATAACGTCCCCCTTAAGTAGGAAATATTATATCACAAACCTTCTAAATTTCAAGATTTAATATCAAAAAATGACTTATCAATTAAGATAAATCATAATTACTTTTTTTTATATTTTTTTCTTTAAAATGTTTATCTGTGTCTTCCCGGTGTGTCAATTTTAGGATTATAATAATCATTATATTCTTGACTGCCTACGACAAATCCGGTTTTATGATCAACTAAAACCTTTTCTGATGAAGCAGCACGATAGTAGTCATTATTATTGCCTTCTACAAATCTTGTTTTTAATTCAATTGTTTGTTCAAGGCCTTTGCTATAATGAGTTGGTTTATCGATTATTTTTAAATTATTTAAATATAAATCTTTATTATCCATTTTAATTTTCTCCTTATATTTTATATCATATAGTATCTTATATAATAGTAAAGTTTTTTTATTTTTAAAAACATTGTATATCCTTTAGTAGTTATCTTGTTGGTTCACTTTTTTCTTGGGTATTAGAGCTTCTATAATATGCAAGCAAATCAAAAATATTTTTATTACTTAATATTTTTAGTAATGCATCTTTTTTCTTACTATAATCTTGAATTATAATTTCTTGATTTTTAGAATCTTTTGGCAAACGTGCTCCCGTTTCTGATACAAAACCAGATTCAACTATTCTATCCAAAGTTATAACTTCTTCATAAAGTGAATTTATAGAACTGATTATTAAATCTATTGTGGCAGTATCAAAATTAATTCCATACATATAAACAGAATTAGCAATATCCTCAACAGAAAGAGTCTTTAAATAATTTCTAATAATTAATTCTTGATTCATCGTTTTACCTCCTAATATAATTATACATTAAATTAATATCATAAGCAAATATTAAGATAAATCGTAATTACTTTTTCTTAGATAATGTTTTGGACTTTGGTTCGTTATAAATATAAGATTCACTATTTATTCCATTATTTGAATCTATTAACCTTATTGAACAATTACCTGGAGTAAGTTCATGACTATACCATTCTGGTGAATAATGAAAGAAGTTCATAATGATTGTTTTAATCGTTATACCATGTGATACGACAAATAATACATCTTCTTTATCCCTATATATGGTATTAATAAATTGTTTGGTACGCATAGCAACATCAAAAGGGCTTTCTCCTTGTGGTAGTTTAACATAAAATTTACCTTCATTTTGATAATAATTATCATAAAAATTAAATTGTTCGGGATAGTTTTCTTTTATAGTAGATATTTCTTTATCACTAAACAAGCCATACATCTGCTCAATTAAAGTAATATCTTCTTTTATTTTTTTGATTTTTAAAATATCATTAATAATATTGGCAGTTTCTCTAGTTCTTGTATAGGGACTTACCCATAATACGGAATTAGCTAAACTTATATTATTATCAATAATATATTGTTTTAAGAATTCACCAGCTAATCTTGCTTCTTCTTTGCCCTTTTCAGTTAAATATACTTTATGATCAGGTAATTTTATACAATAATTTTCTTTGGTATTTTGCATTGATTCGCCATGTCTAATCAAGAATATTTTCACGCTTATACCTCACTTCCGTTATGGTTATTTTCTTTTTAATTTCTTTTTAAATGAAGTAACTGGTAGAGCATCTATCTTAGCATCAGCAGTTATAATTACTTCTCTACCTTTTTTATGCTTAATAAATTCTTCTAAATCGTTAGCAGCTAAATATAATAATTCATATGGCAAGCCAATTTCTTTTTTTATATATTCTTTTGTTTTATTATTTAAATTATATCCAGCTTTATTCTCTTTATTTTCTCCGAAGATAATTAAATTATCAATTTTTGCATCATCAAAATAATTGCCACTTTTAAATTTGGCTATTTCTAATTCTTTATTGATAAAAGACCATTGTAGTGTTAACAATCCTTCATCATCATCTTTAGTAGTATAGAATACGGTAGGAATTCCATATTCTTTACTTAATACTTCGTAGAAGTCACTTAAAGCAGCCATTTTTTCACCAAGTGTACTTCCAGAATAATGAGATCCTACACTTATTCTTAAAAATTCATTGTTAGAAAATTTAAAATAAAATGGTAATGTATGGCCATTAAAGATATATTCACCATTATTTTTTCTATATGATGATAAATACTTACCGCTTGGAATTTCAATGTTTGTAGAGCCATAAAAATCAATTTTACTACCTAATTCTTTTTTTATTTTTTTAGATAATAAATAACAATCTTCTGCTTTTGAATAATATTCACTCATTTATATACTCCTTCATAATTATTAAAATTATTTTGATTTAGTTTTTTCTAAAACTAATTCAGGTAAAATATAATCATCATATGCCTTACTTATTTCTTCATAAGTTAATGTTCTACCATTTTTTACTTGTAAATTAAATAAATAAGTTATGAAATCTTGAACATAAGGATATTCATCAAAATTAGCACGTGAAGTTTTAACTGAATATTTATTTTTTATGCCATAATTATTTAATAAAAATGAAAATGTTATTGGTGTTTGAAATTCTTCATGATTATTAAATGTATAATAACCAGTAATTCTATCATAACAATCAATATTTGGTTCGATAACTCGACCATTTTTCTCACATATTTCATATCCTAAATCATTTCTAAAAAATTTATCTACGTTATAATTACCATTATTAACAAAATATCTAATATTATCTTCAGAGGCAATACCAATATGTATACTTTCATCTAGTAGTCTTGGGTAAACGCAAAGCTCTTTATATTTTTTATATTCAAATACTCTGAATGGTTCGTGATTCTTTTCTGATAATAATTTAGCTATAAATAGTATAATTGTTCCATCAAAAATGGCACATCTATTTATATAATTACTTATTTTTCTTTTTTCGGCATTAATATTAGATAGTTGTTTTCCAAGTTCTGCTCTTTCCTTTTTTAAATTATCTATTTTTAGATCTATATTTTTTATTTTTTCTTTTAATATTCTTTCTGAATCCATAATATATCCCTCCATTGGCTCTATATTATAGCATATTTTAAATATTTTTAACAATAAATTTTAAAAAACGATTTATTAATTAAAATAAACCGTATTTATTTCTTTTTTGTTAGTTCTTTCTTTTTTTCTTTTTCTAAATTAATAAAATCAGACATAACATTTAACATTTCTTCTTCGGTTAAGTGTTCACCATTATTTTTTGCTTGTAGTTCTGCTAAAATACTTATAAAATGTCTAACATAAGGGCGCTCCATAAATTGCCACAAGAAGACATGTAAATATTTATCGTTTAAATTTTTATGTTTAAGATTATACTCCGCTAATAAATGTTCAAAAGTAAAACTATATTCATTATCAATATTAGCATTATTCTGATTATTTTTTAGTGAGTACAATGATATTTTATCATTATAACTTTTAAAATTTGACAAGCCTTTTTCTTTATATTCTTTATATGGAATAAGTGTTAAATATTTGTACATATTATCACTACTTATTTCTTTTAAGGGAATATATTCTTTGTTTTCTAATGAAAATATTAGTAAACATATTATTTTAGCTATTTCACTTGGTTTAAATGAGATGCTATTAATTAAGAATAAATCAAATTCTTCATCCTCTAATTTAATTGCTTGTATATCATTTTTAATATTACTTTTTCTATGGGTATAATTTTCTTTTAATTTTAGTAATTCTTCTTTATTCATATTAATGCCTCACTTTTTGAAAATTATTATATTAAAAATATAAATAAATTGCAAGTTATATAAAAGAACTAGGAAGAAATCTTCCTAGTTTTCTGCTTCTTCAAGCATAGTAGTAATAAATATTCCATATCCCTTATTTGTTCTATCTACGACAACAAAATTTACAGCTCCGATAATATTATCACCTTGAATAATTGGGCTTCCACTCATTCCTTGAACTATTCCACCGGCAACATCTAATAAATTTTTATCTGTTACTTCAAATAAAATATTTTTTGTTTTGGAATTTTGATTAATTTTTAAAATATTAATATCAAATGATTCTACTTTATCACCATCGATTACAGTTAATATTTTAGCTTCGCCTAGTTTAATTTCTTCTGGTTTGGCAACTTTATACATTTTTGCATTAGGAAGTGGTGCAGTATATTCTCCGAATATACCACTTGCTGTATTTTCAGAAACCATACCATATACATCTTGACTATTACTATGAGCATTTTTTTCACCTGGATTACCATCGGTACTTTTAGTAATACCAGTTACTGTTGATGAAAATATTGAACCAGTATCGGATGCAAAACGGCTTTTAGTAGATTTTTCTAATATTTCATGTCCAAGGGCACCAAATGTATTCGTAGCTGTATCAATATAAGTAAGTGTAGCTACTCCTCTTATAGAGTCTCTTACATAAAGACCGGTTTTATATTCACCATCTTCTTTATGTAATATAATATTGGTTGTATATTCAGTATTATTTCGCTTATATGTAATGGTTACATTATCTTTATTTAATTCGTTTATGGCATTTTGTAGTGATACGGCTGAGGTTATATTAATATCATCAATTTTTAAAATCTTATCACCTATTTTTAAATCTGATTCTTCAAGTACATTATAGTTGTTTATTTTATAAGATCCTACGACAATTATGTTATTTGATTTTAGTTCAATACCAATGTTTTTACCACTTGCGATTATGTAATCAGAATAAGCGAATACGGATATGGGAATAAATAAGTAGAAAAGAAGCAAATATCGAGTAAGTTTTTTCATAGTCTAATCACTCCTTCAGACTACATTATTAAAGTGGTTAAAAATAAATTAAATATGTCATGTAAATATTGGTTTATTATATATAACATTTGTTTGTTTTTATATTGACATAATATTCTTTGATTAGTATAATTATAGGTAGGAAATACTAACAGTTGAGTACTTGCCTCCAGCTTATAGAAAGGAGGCTTGATATTATGAAGAAAAAAGATTTACTAATCGCTTTTCTAATACTAATAATCATTTTATTAATAGTCTCTTTAATGATTCTAATAATAAAGAAATAGTACTCAATCTTATGATTAAGTACTAACACCAATTAATTGAGGTAAGTACTCAACACGGAAAAGTTAAGTATTTCCTCTTTTTATTTTATGCAAGTATTCTTGCTTACATCTTAATAATAGCATACATTTATACTTTTTTCAAGAACTAATGGCTATTAAATAATAAAATATGTCATATACTTTATTAGGTGATACCATGTTATATCCATTTATTTTAACGACATTAGCTGGTTTAGCTACGCTTCTTGGTACTATTCCAATATTTGTTAAATTTAAAAATAATAATAATATAATTTCTGGGGCTTGTAGTTTCGCAACTGGGGTTATGGTATGTATATCAATAATTGATTTAATTCCGGAAGGAATAAAATATTTACATATTTATTTTAATGGAATTATTACAATTATTTTAGTTTTTATATCCATGATGTTGGGTATATTTATGTCTATATTTGTTGAAAAATTTATTGATAAAAAAACTAATAATAATGATTTATATAAAGTCGGTATATTATCAATGATAGCTATTATTTTACATAATATACCTGAAGGAATTGTTACATTTATTGTTAGTAATAGAAATATTATGCTTGGTTTATCTATATGTATAGCTATTGCTATGCATAATATTCCTGAGGGAATTAGTATAGCAATACCAATATATTATTCAACTGGTAGTAGATTTAAGGCAATTTTATATACTTTTATATCTGCTCTTTCTGAGCTTTTTGGGGCAATTATTACCTATTTATTTCTCTCTAAATATATTAGTGATATAGTACTTGGATTTATTTTTAGTTTTACGGCTGGTATAATGCTTGCTATATCACTTTTTAAACTTTTACCAACTAGTAATAATTATAATAAAAACTTAACCTATATATTTATTTTTATTGGATTTATCTTTATGTTTATTAGTCTTCTACTAAATAGCTTAATTTCTTAAATATAGCTTTAATTACTTTTCTAGATGTCTTAACTCCTTTATCACTAATAGTATACATTAGATTACTTATTTTATTTGTATAATCAACTTCTTCATAATCTAAATAATTTTTAATATCAATATCTTTATTATTTTTAACATCTTCTTCAAATTCTTTTATTTTTTCATTAGTTAATACTGTTTTTTGCTGCATATGATATTCATAATACCCTGAATTAGATACATAATAACATGATATATATATTAATAAAATGGTAATTATAATCATTTTTAAGAAATTATTTTTTTTCATGTTCACCTATATATATTGATAATACATCACTTATAGCATTTACGGTATTTAACACATCTTCAATTGTATTATCAACTCCCCCTACTTCGATCAACATTGCATTGGGACTTATATCTTGATTATATATACCATTTACATTTGGTCCTTCTTTTTTATATACGCCTCTACTTAAGCCAGGATATTTTTTTTCAAACATGCTATTTAGATTATTTGCTAAATTTAAATTCTTTTCATAATTATTATGTTCTAAACCGACGACAAATAAAATTCTAGCATAATTCTTATTATTTATTTTTATCCGAGTTAAATTTGCTCCGACAGAATCTCTGTGAATATCAATATAATATTTTATACTTGGGTATGTATTTTGTTTATCAAGTATAAATATGCGACTGGCTTTATATGAATCGCCATGAGACCAATTATTAAGACTTAAAAATTCTGTTAAATTGGTATCTTCGACAATAGCGGGTATATTTAAGTCATATAATTTTTCTTTTAATAAATAGCTTGCCATTAAGACATTTGGAGTTATTCCATATATTTCTAAATTATCATTATTATAATTTTCTAATTGATGGGAATTATATATATATACTAGTGGTTCTTTTATTTCTCTTTTATTGGGATCTGACATATAGAAACTTACTTCTTTTAGTTTTTCTAAATCACTATAATCATCTGTTTCGGGATTAGTATATCCTAATATATTTTCATTAAAAAGAGATGATGGTTTAGTCAAATCTATTTTTAAAATTAAACTTAAAGTATTATTTATTAGTTTATTTATTTTAATATTATTTTCTATATGAGCATTATCGTTTGTTAATAAATATGTTATAAATTCTTCATTAGTAGTACTACTTATATTTTTAAACGAATAATAAAATGTATACGTAAATACTAAATATATTATTAATATTATTATTATATATTTTATTTTTTTCTTTCGTCCTATTTTTTTTAATTTCATATGTGCCATATGATCACCTAGTATATTATATATTTAATGGGATAAGATATTTGTCAAAAAAAATAACTATTATAAAATAGTTATTTTTTCTTATTACTAGTTGGTTCTTCTGTATTGGTATTATTAAATTGTTCTAAAATAATAGCTTTATATTTTTCATATTCGGCAGTTGCTCTTTTATCATATTGAAGACATTTTTCATAAACATTGCCAGTTTTATCAATAGCAATATAGAAGTCTTCACCAATTACAACTAAGGAAATATTGTCTAATTTCTTAATAGATTTATAATTTTCTTTCTTGGCTTCTCTTGTTTCTGTATCGCCCCAATATATGTCTCTTGCATTGATACTATTGATTTTACTAATAACTGCTTCATCAATTAAATCACTGCTTATTATTTGTGGCTTGCTTCTTGGTCTATCATATAATGGACTCGGATCATATTCTTTTAGATCTTCTTTTTTGGTTACTTGCTTATTATCAGATGATGCTAATAATAATATAGCTTGAGCACCACGATAATCAGTTGTAAAGCCTCTCATTTGACTTTCTCTTAAAGTTAATTCTGGATTTTCTTTATATTCTTTATAATCACTACTATTCGTGTTCATTGGATAATCATTATTTAATATATTTTTATTAACTACTGGTAAATAATCACAATCACTATATCCATAAGATTTTAAGATAAATACATAGTCAATTGGTTCATCGGTTTCTTTTGTTTTTTCAACAATTTGTCTTGCATATTCTTCAATACAACTACGCATTCTTTTAATTTTATCAGTAGTTGCTTTATCTGGGTGACCATGCATATCCATTATGCTTCTTGCTTGATTTAAGTATAGACAATTGCCATTTCTAAATCCACTTATACGTCCAATAAAATTACCCTCTTCATCGGTTATTTTTAGCACAAAACCATTTTTATTAAACATAGTATATAGTAAAAAGTCATTATCATTACCTAAAATTCTAAAGCAAGCATCAGTATCAATTCCTGAAACTAAAACGTCTGGGTCATTGCTTTTATATCTTTCAGCCTTAAATCCATCTTTTTCAAGGGTTATAAAAGGTATGGTACTCTTTACATTTTTACTTGCAAGGGATGTATATTTTGATGCCATAGCAATACGATTCCTTCTACCATTTTTGGATTTATCACCAATAAATGTCTCATTATAGACTATTTTATGAGCGTTGTCGTAACCTAATATATCAATATCAGATTGCTTTACATATACTCCTATGGAAACTTTTCTAATAATTTTCTCAAAATTAACAATACTAATTTCTTTTTCATCAAAATTTTCAACTAAATAATCCATATTATCTATAATTATATTAATTGAATCAACATACTCTTTATTAACAAATGGAATACTATATAATAAACCTTCTTCTATAAATAACTTTTCAAATATTCTTTTTTCTTTTTCATTTTGTAACAAATTGCCTTTATTAATAATTGATACCATCATTTTAGCATCATCGTTATCAACCATACTAAAATTTAGTAAGTGTTTTATTTTTGAATCATCTAATTTGAAAAAACTAATTTCATATTCATCAATATCGACCTTTTCTAATGGATAACATATATTCATTTCTTTATTTAATAATTTTTGAATTTTATTTATAATTAATAAATTTTGTTCATATTGTTTATTGTCTTTTATTTCTTTATCTGTTAATTCAAAATCACCATTAAAAATTAGTCTTTCATTTTCAATAATTAAATTAGCATTAATTTGACTACATAGTTCTCTTATTTCACGAAGGGTATTTATTTCACTTTTCTCTAATATTTTTCTTAATTCTTCATGTGAAAATTCTCCCTTTAAATAATTAATTATTTGTTCTCTATATTCAGGATTACTTACATATATTTTATTTAATAACTGTTCATAATTTCCTTTTAAACGACGATATTTTTTTTGCATATCTTGTTTTTTATATGATAGCGGCTCTTTAATTATAGTCTCACCTAATAATACTTTTTTAATTATTGTGTCAGCATCAGCTATATTTAGGGCACTTATTAATTTAATTATTTCGGTTTCTGATTCAGTTAAATTATTGCTTTTTAGTTTATCTAATATATATTTACAATATAAATATTTTCTTTTTTGCTTTTTGGCTTCTGCAAGGACTGCTTTATTATCTGCCTTAGTATATGTTTTTTTAATTTCTGCTAATCTTATATTGAGTTTTTCAAGTGCCATTTTTTCTACTTTTGTCATATAAAATTTTCTTGCTAAATCATTAATTTCTTCTTCATATTTAGCTTTATCCGATATATAGTTATTAAGCAGTGTCTTAATATACTCTTCGGTAATGTTTAATATACTAGTCATTTCCGTAAAGATGTTTTCATATTTACTATATGTTTCATTTGCACCGTGATTATCTAAATAATTACATATCTTTATTCCTAAACTACTATAACTATCCATTGCTTTTTCGCTTTCTTTTCTATAAATTTGTAAAAGCATCTGTTTTAATATCATATAATCAATATTATATGTTTTATTAAATATTGCTAGGCTAATATGCGGATTAATTTTATCTAAATTTTGATGGTGTTTTTGATAATATGCTCTTAATTTTTCAATTGGCACTTCGTTATATACATAATCTGAAAAATTGATTTGGAATAAAAAATCAATATCCATGTCATATAAATAATTAAATAATGCTAAATTACTACTTAAATTAAAAATATTGGTTTCTCTACTTTCAATGATGTATTCTGCTATTCTTCTGAAGTTATCTTGTTCTGTAATTTGAAGGCTTGATGAAATTGCCATGAACGCTGAATTGGATAATTTTTTATCTGATCTGCTATTTTTAAAAATTTCCAATATTTCATTTTTATAATTCTGATAGAATGAATTATCAAAATCAATTCTTAAAATAATATCAGACTTTTTTTCAACTAATATTTTAAATAATTGAGAATCATTTTTAATTAATGATTGTTGAATTTCTATTTCTTGATTATTAATTATTAGATCGGCTAATGATTGTTTATCTATCTTTCTATATACTTCTTCACTAATAATAAAATCATTTTCGCATATTATTTGATAGATTAATTCTAAATTATCTTTGCTTCCTTCTTTTATAATTTTATCTATTATTGCTTTTTTATAATTCATATTAATTGAGTCAGACATTACTTTTTCTATAAACGCTCTATCTTGTAAAATTGCTATTGGAATAACGTATAATTGTATTTTCCCTTTTTCTAATTGTCTTAAGATGACATCATATCCAATCTTTTTAAATATTTCAGGGGAAAATCCTTCTGGAACTACTAAATTTATACTTGTATTTTCTAATATTTTCCTAAATAAAACTTCATCTTCAGATATAAAAGGATTATTTACATGTTTCAAGGAAATCATACCAGTTTGAATAATATCTAATATTTTATCTTTATCCAATTCATCATATAATTCTTTGCTTTTATTTGTATATTTTAATACGTCATAAAGATTGCCTGTTTTTCTCAAATATTCGTTTAAAAAATATGGGCTATTGGAAATTATTTGTGGAATATTTGTGTATACTGTATTACTTTTTATATAATCAATTATACTATCAAGGCATTCATCATACATTCCACTAGTTATTCCTTTATAAAAATTATCACTAAAATTTAATTGAAATAAAGAAGGATAGTTTTTTTTGGCTAATTCGATGAATAAATCTGCGCGAGCCCTTAGATTATTTGGTAAATTTACTAAATTATTTGAATAAATATAATCTGCAATTTTTGGTATATCCGCCGCTTTTGGTGAAATTATATTATATAAAAAGAATTTTCCTTGATTCATATCTTATACACCTCTATAATAATAATAGCATATTTTATAATAAATTACTATAATTTATTATTTAAACTATTATTAAGACTATCTGAAATTATTTTACTTAATTTTTCAATTAAAAAATCAATTTCAGTTGGTGTAACTATCATATTTAATTCAATATTATTTAATACTTCATTTATTAAACTTCGCTTATCAATATCGGTTAAAGAACCAAATAATCCTAATAAATTTTCCTTTTCTTGATTTGATAATTCTTTATTTTTTAATTTATTTAAATAGTTATTCTTTTTATACGATAATTTATTTATGCTTTCAAATTCTTTTAGATATGATATATGTTTTATTAAGTAATCTATGGTATCATATACTATTGTCGAAGACATTACGACGGTTGGAACTCCTATGGCTATTACTGGTATACCAATTGTTTTTTTACTTATTTCTACTCTATTATTTCCTATGCCCGAACCTGGATGAATACCGGTATCAGTTATTTGAATTGTTTTATTGATTCTTTCTATTTTTCTCGATGCTAAGGCATCAATAGCAATCACAAACTTGGGTTTTACTTCTTTTATTAATGATATAATTATTCTAGATGAATCAATACCAGTTGTAGCCATTACACCAGGAATAAAACAAAATATTTTACGGATATTGTTTCTGTCGCCATATTCAAATAAATGAGCGGTAGCATTAATATTATCTACAGCTTTTACTCCTAAACTATCTGGCGTTGACATACGATTCCCTAAACCTATAATTAAACAGCTATCATCTTGTTTTATTTTATTGGCTTTTAGGATTTCTAAAAGCAAAATATTTAATTGCTTTAATACTCTATTATAATTTGATTCATCAGTAATATCCTTAAAGGCTAATGTGAAATAATTACCGTCTTTTTTTGTTTTAGTTATCGTTATATCATCTATTACTTCTTCTTTATGTTCTATGCTATTATTATCAATAATTAAATCAGTACGAAGGTTATATTTTGATAAATCAATTTCTGCCATAAAATCACCTATTTATATTTTTTACAAAAATAGTTAATTTTATTTGCAATTTTATTAATTTTTTGGTAAAATGGTATGTAGTTATCGGAAGGAGATGAATTTAAATGGCAAACGTTAAAAATGCAAAGAAGAAAATTAAACAAATCGCTAAAGTAACAAAAGCTAATGAACAATTAAAATCTACAGTTAAAAATTCAATTAAAAGAACAGACAAATTTGTTGCTGCTGGTAAGAAAGATGAAGCTGAAAAAAGTCTTAGATTAGTTATTAAGAGTCTTGATAATGCTAAATCAAAAGGCCTTGTACATAAAAATAAAGCTGACAGAGAAAAATCTCGTTTAACTTTAAAAGTAAATAAAATGGAAACTAAGTAATCTTAGTTTTTTTATATATTAAAAAAGGAATACTAATCATATTCCTTTTTTAATACTCTTTTAAGTGATAGATTATCACTTTTTTTACCAAAAATATCCGTTAATGCATTTTGATATTTAGCAGCTAAACCATTATCAATCAATTCTTGATAAAACTCTTTTACTTTTGCGGCATGATATAAATGATTATCCGTTATTATCTCTGAGGTGTGTGATATTATTTCTAATTTGTCATAGTTTTTTTTATTGAGAATAGCTTTTAATATTGATGTTTTAAAGAGAAACATTTCATTTGTAGTTAACTCAAATCCAGTATATAATCCTAATTTACTACCAATTGATACTTTTATGATTATCTTTTGATATTCTTGTGGTACTCCATAATTATTAAAAGAATCTTTTAATATACTTTTATTTTCTACTATAATATTATCTTCTTTTTTCTTTATATATATATCCCTTGCTGGAATAATTAAATAATAATTTTTTTTCGTCATTTTTATATCACCTCTTGTTTTCTAATTATTTCCATATATTTTATTCTTATTATTGTTTAATTATATCATTTATTACATATTTGGCACAAAGTAAGCCAGCCGTTGCTGGTACAAATATTAAACTTGCTAAAATATCTGATTTGATTGGTGTTTCATCAGATGAAACAACCATGATTTTTTTATTAGTTTTTTTATCAGCAACATATTTTCTTAATATCTTTGCTAATGGATCATAGCTTGTTTTGCGAATATCTGTAATGGTTAATTTAGTAGGATCTATTTTTTTTGCTGTTCCCATACTAGATATTAGTTTTATTGATTTATCTAATGAATAATCAATCAACATTTTTTTAGTTCCAACCGAATCGCAAGCATCTATTATATAATCAATTCGAAATTCGTCAAGTATTTTTATATTATTTTTATCTAAAAAAATATTTTTGGTAATTATATTACAATTTGGATTAATTGATAATATTCTTTCTTTGGCAACATCGGTTTTTAGTAAGCCAATATTGTTTTTATTAGTAATGATTTGACGGTTTAGATTACTTTCATCTATTTTATCAAAATCAATTAAAATTAAATTATTAATACCACTTCTTACAAGGGCCTCAATGGCATAACCTCCTACACCACCTAAGCCTACTACTAAAACAGTCTTATCTTTTATTTTCTCAAAATTTGAATCACCTACAAAGGAAATAACTCTTTCAAACATCACAACCTCCCGCAAAGTTAAAGAGATAATACGATGATTATCTCTTTTTAAATAATGTGTACCCCAAAGAACCGATACTAATGAAGATAAAACCCGCGCCTTACGGACAGGTGGTAAGTCACCGCCTAGTAATTAGGATTCTTAATTAGATTAAGCATTCGACACATACTAAGTTTTAGACTCCCTAAATATATCTTTGTCGGTTTTATAATATAGTTGTCGCATCCTTTAGGTAGTTTAATTATATCATATCTTTTTTTTAAAGCAATAGTTTTTTTATAATTTTACATTTATTTCAATACGATAATACTCTAAAATATTATATTGATACTTATTTATATTTGTTTAATTCATTTGTAAACTCATTTTGTAATTCGTGCAATCTTGATTCTGTTGTTGCTTCAAAACGCATCGTAATATTTGGACCAGTATTTGATGCTCTGACTAAGGCAAATCCATCATCAAATTTTGCTTTCATGCCATCTAGTGTTACGGTACTGTAGCCTTTTTGTTTTGAATAAGTTATCATTTTTTCAATGATATTAAATTTTTTAGTATCATCTACAGGTACTTTTAGTTCTTCAGTTGAATAATATTTATTAATACCATCTAATAAACTAGATAATGGTTTATCAGTATGACTTAATAATTCAATTAGGCGCATACCAGCATAAATACCATCATCATATCCTGGCCATTTATCTCTAAAATAAACATGACCTGATAATTCACCACTTAGTGGATAATCTCCTTCACTTGAAGCAGCTCTTGTATATGAATTTCCTGTACGGTACTCGATTGGTTTAACTCCTAATTTAATCAATTCATCTTCAAGAGCCTTAGTACATTTAACATCAAATAAGCATTCTTTTTTATCAACTTTATCATATAGATAACGCCACATTATTATTAAGAATTTATCAGTTTCAATCATATTACCTTGATTATCAATAAAGCCTACTCTATCTCCATCACCATCATATCCTATTCCTAAATCAGCATGAGTTTCTAGTACTTTTTCTTTTAACATAGTAAGATTTTTATAAACGCATGGATCTGGATGGTGACATGGAAAACTACCATCTGATATATTGCAAATAGGAATAGATTCAACATTTAATTTTGCAAATATTTTATCAGCTACAATAGATGTAGTACCATTACCTGGATCATATACTACTTTAATTGGGCGACTACCAAGTTTAATTTTATCTAATACAAGATGAATATAATCTTCTTCGATTGAGACATTTTTTATCATGCCTTTACCATTATAATAATTATTATTTTCAATTATTTTATATATTTCTTTAACAGAAGCACCATAGGCATTATGAATTCCATTGTATGAAAATTTAAAACCATTATATTCTTTTGGATTGTGACTTGCAGTAATCATCATGCTGGCATTTACATTAAAATGATTGGCTGCGTAATAGCACATTGGAGTTGTTACAAGTCCTAATCTTAAAACGGTTATGCCACTATCTACGAGTCCTTTTACTAATTCTTTTTCAAGTGATGGAGATGATAATCTATTATCATAACCAACAACAGTACTATTTTTACCAATTTCATGTAATTTAGTGCCAAAAGCTCTACCTATATGATAAGCTGTTTCATCATCCATTTCTTCCCCATATATTCCCCTTATATCATATTCTCTAAATATTTCTTTTTTTAATATCATTTTCTTTCCTTTCTCTATCCTTTCGGATAATATAAATCATAATTTTCTTTTATTTTTTCTGTTGAGACATTAGTATATATTCCAGTAGTTGAGATATTTTCGTGTCCAAGCATTAATTGAATACTTCTTAAATCAGCTCCATTATTTAGTAAGTGAGTTGCAAATGAGTGTCTTAACATGTGGGGAGTTATATCATCTGTTATTCCTTGTTTATTGGCAATTATTTTTAAATTTTTAAAGAATCCTTGTCTTGTCATTTTTTTACCATGATTATTTAAAAATATATTATCACATAATGTTTTTTTTACTAAAGAATCTCGGTATTCTTCAAGGTATATTTTTAAATACTTACAGGCAGTTTTGCCAATTGGAACAATTCTTTCTTTATTACCTTTACCAAAGCATCTTACTATTTTATTATCTAAATCGATATTTAAGGCTGTTAAATTTATTAATTCTGATACTCTTAATCCAGTTGCATACATTAATTCTATCATGGCCTTATTACGATAATCAAATGGCGTTTTTAATTCGAAATTTAATAATTTATCGACTTCATCGATAGTTAAAACGTGTGGAAGTTTACGATAAAATCTGGGCCTTTCAATATCTAAATTTATTTTATAATTCTCACTTTCAATTAAAAAATTATAAAAAGATTTAATGGATGATATTTTTCTAACAACTGAATAAATACTATAATTTTCTTCTTCAAGATATTTTAAATAATTATAAATATCATCGTTAGTAGTTTTATTATATGGAATATCTAGGTATTCTAAATACTTATAGATATCTAAAATATATGAATTAATCGTAGTTTCAATATTTAAAAACTTAACTGTGATTAAATATGTGTGATATTTTTTTAATATTTCTTTGTTATCAATAGATAGTTTAAAAGAATCAATATCTATCATATCATCATCTTACTTTCTATATTAATTATAACAAATTATTAAATATAAATAAAGAAAAAAATAATCAATTATATTAACTGATTATTTATTTTTCTAATTTTTGGTTTATATATTTTTCTTTGTTTATTCTTCATATAGTAATATACATTTATAATATTAGTCTTAGTAGTTTTAAAATTAGCTCTTGATAAACCGTATAAATCAAATGATATTCTTCTTTTTTCATTAAAAGCATCTGTTATGTAGTATTCACCCATATTTATTTCAATTGCATGTTCTTTTTCATCATTTTTATAGTATATTGTATAATAACCTTTAATGTTATAACCATCAAGTATATTAATGGCTTTTTCTAAGGCTTCAATTAATAAACTATTATTACTAATATCGTAATTAAGCTCTTTTATAATATCTAAAAAACTTGTTGATTTTATAATACAATTGTCTATTTCATTATTTGTTTCATATTGATTTAATAATTGTTCTAAGACTTTACTTACAATATCATTAGTCAATTCACTTTTTAGGCTATACAAGATATTATTTTCATAACTTATTTCTTCATACTTTTTAATAAAATTTGTTTCATATTCTTTTATCATATTATCACGCTTTCTTTTTTTGGGTGATAGTTATTATAACATCATTTAATTCTTTGTCAATTATTATTTATAAAATAAGGGGTTATACTTTAAAAAAAATAATAAATAGTTTATAATTAATATATGTTATGGAGGTATTTATGGATAATAATTTAACTAGTAAAAAGATAGATAAAGAAGATTTTTTTAATATTTTACAGGGATATTATTCTTATAAAGAGAAATGTGATATTGAATTAAAATATGATTTTGATATCACTAGTAATGGAATTGAATATGAACCACATTTAAATGTATCATACAACAAATATATAAATGGTAAAAAGAAAAATATACCATTAAATGATAATGATATTAATGAACCACTTATGGTATATGCTAAAAATAAGGGATATGAATTTATTAGTTATAAATATTATGGTAATGTCAGAAGAGTTGGCTATTACTCTGATATAGCCAGTGTTGTATTTGAAGGTGTTATATTATATTTAAATAAAAATAAAAAGAGAATCAGAATTAAATAAGAGGATTATATGGAAGAATTATTATCAATTAAAATGAGACCTAAAAAATTAGCTGATGTAATTGGACAAAAACATTTAATTGGCGAGGATAAAATATTAAGTAATTTAATTAAAAATAAGAAACTTTTTTCGATGATATTATATGGTAAACCTGGTATAGGTAAAACTTCTATTGCTATGGCTATTGTTTCTGAACTTGGGGTAAGATACCGTATGTTAAATGCAGTAATTAACAATAAAAAGGATTTTGATACTGTTGTTGAAGAAGCTAAAATGTATAATGGTCTTGTACTTATTATGGATGAAATTCATAGATTAAATAAAGATAAACAAGATTTGCTACTTCCGGTACTGGAATCTGGATTAATTACTTTAATTGGTATGACTACTGCTAACCCATATCATTCAATCAATCCTGCAATTAGAAGTAGATGTCAATTATTTGAATTAAAAGAACTTGACAGTAGTGATATTGATTTAGCTATTACTAAACTAGTTGATAGTAATGTATTACCTGATCTTTCTATCGATAATAATGCAAGAGATTATATAAAAGGAATTAGTAAGAACGATTTAAGATTTGTCTATAATTTAATTGAAGTTGCCTATTATGGTAATAATGATAAACATTTAACAGAGGATAAACTAGTAAAAATATGTAATAAGCCTAATATTTTTCATGATAAAAATGGGGACGGATACTACGACATGTTAAGTGCTTTGCAAAAATCAATTCGAGGGTCCGATGTACAGGCATCCCTATTCTATTTAGCAAAATTACTTGAAGGTGGAGAAATTGATTCAGCGTGCAGGCGTCTAGCAGTAATAGTCTATGAAGATATAGGTCTTGCAAATCCAGGAATGGGGCCAAAAGTTATGGCAGCAATAGATAGTGCTTTAATGTTGGGTATGCCTGAAGGTAGAATTCCTTTATCGGCGGTTGTTATTGAAATGGCTTTGTCTCCTAAATCTAATAGTGCCGAGGTGGCAATTGATAAGGCAATGGATATGGCTAATAATGTCGATTATGGTGATATTCCTTCTTATTTAAAGAGTCCATATAATGGTTATTTATATCCTCACGATTATAAAAATGATTATGTTAAACAGCAATATTTACCTGATAAAATTAAAAATATTAAATTTTATGCACCCAAAGATAATAAAAATGAAAAAATGCTTAAAGATATTATGGATAAATTAGAAAAACAGTAGATTTCTACTGTTTTATTCATCAAATAAATTAGTTTGTCCAGGAATTGACTCTCTTTTTATTTTTTTCTTAGTTTTAGGTTTAATTGGCTCTTCAAATAAACTTGTTTGGTTATTAGTTTGATTAATCTTCTCTTGCTCGCATAATTTATCGTAGTTATTAACAAATGCTAATACTGAATGTAGATTACGATATTTAATTGTTTCTTTATATTTGATTTTACCACTTGGTTCTTGATAATAATCGTAAATTAATAATTTAGTCATACGAACTACCGGATTATCATTATTTTCATCATATGCATAAAAATGCTTACAACACTTATTGTCTCTTAAACTGCTTTTAGCAAATTCACGAACTTCTGGAGCGGTTGATAAACAATCATGAAATTCTAAAAAGGCATTAGCATATTTTTCGACAAAACGATAATCACCGGTTAATAATTTATTATTTATTCTTTCAATTAATAATTTAGGATCCATAATATATTCAATATCTTTTTGGTATAACATGTCATACATTACTTTATAATACTTATTATTTCTTAAAATACGAACTGATAATGGTCTTCCGGCGTATCTCATTTCAATTAAACCTTCTCTAAATAAATGACTTCTTAGTTCTTTTTCGTTTTCAAAATTCATAGTAAATAGATCAATTTCTTGAAGAGTGCAGCCCATATTTTTTAAATTAGATGTACGGTAAAAACACTTAGATTTTGTTATATCAAGTGGTGTATATATACCTTTCTTTTTTTCTTGCATTAAATAATATGCCATATTATCCCCTCTTTCTTGGTTTAATATAATAACACAAATAATTGTTTTTGTAAAGAAAAAGTAAAAAAAGACTTCATTTAGTCTTTTTTCTTAATATTCTAGTTGTATTTAAAATAGTTAGTAAGGTTAAGCCAGTATCAGCAAATACGGCTTGCCACATTGAGGCAATGCCTACGGCACTTAGGATTAGGACAAGGATTTTAGTGCCAAGCGCGAATATTAAATTTTCTTTTATTATTTTATTTGTATATTTTGATATATCAATGGCAGTTAATATTTTATCCAAATCATCATTCATAATGACAACATCAGATGCTTCAATAGCTGATGCGCTACCTATTTGGCCAAGTGATATTCCAATACTACTTCTTGCTAAGGCAGGAGCATCATTTATACCATCACCTACAAAAGCTACATGATTATCATATTTTTCTATTTCACTTTCTAGTAATTTAAATTTATCTTGGGGTAAAAGCTCAGAATATACATCATCTATGCCAATATCTTTGGCAACTATTTGACTATATTCTTTACTATCGCCGGTAAATATTTTCGTAATTATCGATCTATCATGTAATTTATTTATAAGTGGTTTTATTTCTTTTTTTATACCATCATATAAAATAATTGAGGCTATATTTTTATTATTTAAATTAATATAAATAGCATTATTCTTTGTTTTATTATTACAAAAAGAACTACTACCAATTTTTATATGATTAGAATTAATATCATATTCAATTCCCTTACCACTAATTTCTTTAAAATTCTTTATATTTTTGTATTTTTCAGCTTTGTTAAATAATTTTATTAAAGATATGGCAATTGGGTGATTCGATAAGGCCTCACCACTTACTAGATATTTGATAATATCATCTTCATTGTAATTTGAATCAATTATATTTATTTTATAACTTGTAAACTCTCCAGTTGTAATGGTTCCAGTTTTATCAAAAATAATTTCTTTAATATTAGCAAGAGCATCTAGATAATCACTACCTTTTATTAATATTCCTTCTTTTGAACTTTTACCAATTCCTGAAAAATAGCTAAGTGGCACTGATATGGCAATAGCACAAGGACATGATATAACTAAGAATACTAAGGCACGGTATATGGCATCAGAAGGGTTAATACTTGTAAATAATAGCGATATAATTATAAATAATATTGCTAAGCCTAATACTGTTGGTGTGTATATTTTAGCAGCTTTGGCTACAAATGTTTCTGTTTTAGCCTTTCTATCGGTAGCATTCTCTACTAATTCGAGAATTTTGGCAACAGTACTATCGTTATAACTATTTGTGACTTTTATATCGATAACGTTACCGGTATTTATACTGCCTGATAATATATTACTGTTTATATTTGCTTTTAATGGCTTACTTTCACCAGTTAGACTGCTTGTATCAATAACTGAACTTCCTTTAATAATTATGCCATCTAGGGGTATTTTTTCACCTTTTAATACTCTAATAGTATCCCCTACTTTTATATCTTCTGGATTTATTTTTATTATTTCATCATTAACTATTTTATTGGCATATATTGGCTTTATATTCATAAGTTCAGTTATTGATTTACGTGAATTATTGACAGCAATTTGTTCTAATATTTTACCAATATTATATAAAATAATGACCATTAATCCTTCGTGAATATTATTAGTAAAATAAGCTCCAATACATGAAATAGTTATTAGTAAGTTTTCATCTAAGGTTAATTTTGTTAGTAGCTTTATGGCTTTAACAAATACTTTTGATAATAGTATAATATATGCTAATACAATTAATATTTTACTAATAATACCACTAAATAAAAACATGCCAAATAAGCATAGAACTATGCCAATAATTAATTTTATGATATCTAGTTTTATATCTAATTTACTATTTGTATTGATATCAAGTAATTTAAAATCTGGTTCTACTGATAAAGCTATACTTTCAATTAATTCTTTTATGTTATCATTTTTTTCAGTTACAACTGATAATGTTAATTTACTATAATTTAATGTTGCTTTTTTTATATCTGGATGATTATTTAATTTTGTTTCTATTTTATTTGCACAGTTAGGACAATCTAATCCATTTATTTTATAACTACATTTCATTGATATGTTCACATCCTAACTTAAATATTTTAGCTACATGATCATCATCTAGTGAATAATAGATAGTATTTCCATTTTTTCGATATTTAACTAATTTACTAGTTTTTAATATTCTTAATTGATGAGATACAGCCGATGGTGTTGCTTTTATTAAATTAGCAATATCACCTACGCATAATTCATTATCAATTAAGACATTTATTATTTTTATTCTAGTTGAATCACCAAATATTTTAAATAATTCGCTAATATCAATTATTTTATCATCGTCTAATAAATTCATTGTTTCACTTCCTATTTGAATATATGTTCATATAGTTAGATTATATGCCTAAATATTTTCTTTGTCAATACTATTTGTACATTATTAGCGCTGAAAAACAATATATTTGTTCATCAGCATATACGGATGCTGATACAGCGTATTTAATATCAATGATATTTGGCTTTTTTTCTTCAATAAATTTTGTAATTGATTCTTCAAGATCTTTTTCATGCGATTCATCAAATAGTTTTACTTTCATATTATCACCATTTTTATTATAAAGAAAAAAGAAGAATTATTTTGTCAATTCTTCTTCAATGCGCATTAACTGATTATATTTACAAATTCTATCTGTTCTTGACATAGAACCAGTTTTTATTTGACCTAAGTTAAGTCCTACGGCTAAGTCAGCAATAGTAGTATCCTCAGTTTCTCCACTACGATGTGATATTACTGTTTTATAGCCATTATTTCTAGCAAGCTCTATTGTTTCTAATGTTTCTGTAATTGTTCCGATTTGGTTTACTTTAAGTAAGATGGCATTACCAGCATGCATGTCTATACCTTTTTGTAAGCATTTTTTATTAGTAACAAATAAATCATCACCAACAAGTTGGATACGATCTCCAAGTCTTTCAGTTATTTTTTTGAATCCTTCCCAATCATTTTCATCAACTGGATCTTCAATAGAAATGATTGGATATTTATCTACTAATTCAACATAGAAATCAATTAATTCATCTGTTGTTAAGCTTCTTCCTTCGCCAACTAATTCATATTTGCCATCTTTATAGAATTCTGATGCTGCTACGTCAATGGCTAAATTAACATCTTTTCCTGGCTCGTATCCTGCTTTTTTAATAGCTTCCATAATTAATTCAAAGCCTTCACTATTTGATTTTAAATCAGGAGCAAAACCGCCTTCATCACCAACGCCAGTTGCTAAGTGTCTTTCATTTAATACTTTCTTTAAATTATGGAATACTTCGGCACCAACACGAATTCTTTCTTTGACAGTATCTCTTTCTGGAATAATCATAAATTCTTGAAAATCTAGTAGATTATCAGCATGAGCTCCACCATTGATAATATTCATCATCGGTCTAGGTAAAATAGTACCATCGCCTATATATTTATATAGTGGTATGCCTGCTTCAATAGCACTTGCTTTTAAGGCTGCCATAGAAATACCTAAAATGGCATTAGCACCAAATTTACTTTTAGTTTCAGTACCATCTAATTCAATCATTGCATAATCAAGTTCTTTTTGCTTTGAGGCATCCATGCCTATTACTAAGTCTCTTAATGGTCCATTTACATTGGCAACGGCTTTGGTTACGCCTTTACCTAAATATCTAGATTTATCTCCATCACGAAGTTCTAGGGCTTCTCTTTCACCAGTTGAGGCACCACTTGGCACAGCAGCGCGCCCCATTACTCCGCTTTCTAGCGTTACATCTACTTCAACTGTAGGATTTCCTCTTGAATCCAAAATTTCTCTTGCGTGTACATCTTTAATTTTACTCATATTTAATTCCTCTTTTCTTTCTTAAAATTATTTTATTGACACTTTTATTATATACAAAATTAAAATTATTTAATAATTTTCCAGATTGTTCTGATAATTTAGTTATAGCTCCATTTATTATTATGGTTATCGTATTATTTCCTACTTCTTTAACTATTTTTCCTTTGGCAATTTGTGGAAATAAATTTTTACTTGGAGAAATTATTCCAATATTATCCTTAAATAAAAAACTTAAAAAATCTGGTACCATGCCATTATGGGTGTGGCCACATAATATTAAATTAAAATTCTTCAATCTAGTTATAACACTATTTTCAGTTAATTTAATTGGAGAATGAATCATGGCAATTTTAGGAACACTTTTAGGCATTTTTGATAATTTACTTTTTAAACTGTCAAGATGCTCTAGTAATACTTCTGTAGATTCATGTCCAGATAAATTGTAGTAATATTCATTTGGCAAGGTAATGCCTAACACATAAATAAATTCATCATGATAACTTGTGTTATTTAAAACATAAATATTATATAAATCATCTAACTTATTAAAAAAATTATAATCTTCTTCAGTTAATACATCATGGTTCCCTATCGATATTAATACTTTTGAATTAGTAGCTAGTTCTGTTAAGAAAGTTACTAATTCTTTTATTTTTACCTTATCATTAGTTATCTTAGGCACATCAATAGTATCACCAGTAATCATAATATAATCTGGTTCTATATTTGTTAGATAAGTCCTAAGTTTTTTTAATGCTTTTATTTTTGTATTTTTATTAAAATGAATATCAGAAATATGAACGATGTTTATATCTTTTTTTACTAAATCATTATAGACAATATCAGTAGTTGTTTTAATTCTATTCATTATTGTTTAAACCACCAAATCTACGATCTCTTTTGGTATATTCAAACAATGCTTTATCATATTCTTGATGATTAAAATCAGGAAAATAACATTTTGGAAAATATAGTTCTGCATATGATATTTGCCATAACATAAAATTACTAATTCTTATTTCTCCACTAGTGCGAATTAAAAAGTCAATATCTGGTAAATCATTATATAGGTACTTTTTAAATAGATTTTCATCTATTTCTTTTATATTATCATTAATTATTTTGTTAACAGCGTCGACTATTTCACTACGTCCGCCATAATTAAGACAAATATTAAGGACTCCTTTTTGATTATTTTTTGTATCTTCCATCATTTTATCCATAGCATTTAATACTTTATCACTTAGATTATCTCTTCGTCCTGAAAAGACTACTTTTATATTTTCTTCATTAAAGAAGTGACTATCATTACTAAAACCTTTAATAAATAAATCCATCAAGAAATCTACTTCTTCTTTTGGACGATTAAAGTTTTCTGTTGAAAAAGCAAAAACACTTAGATATTTTGTTCCTTTATTTAAGATATATTTACTAATATCTAATAAATTTTTATAACCTGCTTGATGTCCTTTTGTTCTTTTTAAGCCTCTTTCTTGAGCCCATCTACCATTACCATCTAATATTATGCCTACATGATTTGGTATTTTTATATTATCCATATCAATTAAACACCTCACTATAATTATATTATATTTAGTTTTAAGTATCAAGTTAGTTGACTATTTTTTACATATTTGTTGATAAAAATTAATTACGAGTTAATACCGAACAAATATTATCTTTTTTATGTTAAAACGCTTGACTTGTATTATTATATTTGCTAATATTTTTATAGGTACATTTGGAATATCAAGTGTTGTTCCCTTTCAATTTTACTTGTTAATCTTGAAAGGAGGGATATTATGACTCAAAGAGAAAGCAGATTATATAAAATAATATTTCTATTACTTATCATAATAATTATTTTATTATATAAATAATGAAAAAGCACTTGATTAAAGATTTTATCTTATTTCAAGTGCTACCCATAAAAGGGAGCTACATTTGGCTACAACTCCAAATGTACCCTTTTTTATTATATGCAAGGTATCTTGCTTACATGTATAATATAACATATTTTATTTATTATAGCAATACTATTTCATATAATTTATTACCTTTGTGTTAATACCGAACAAATATTATCTTTTTTATGTTGAAGTCCTTGACTTATATTATTATATTTGCTAATATTTTTATAGGTACATTTGGAATATCAAGTGTTGTTCCCTTTCAATTTTACTTGTTAATCTTGAAAGGAGGGATATTATGACTCAAAGAGAAAGCAGATTATATAAAATAATATTTCTATTACTTATCATAATAATTATTTTATTATATAAATAATGAAAAAGCACTTGATTAAAGATTTTATCTTATTTCAAGTGCTACCCATAAAAGGGAGCTACATTTGGCTACAACTCCAAATGTACCCTTTTTTATTATATGCAAGACATCTTGCTTACATGTATAATATACCATATTTTATTTAATATATCAATATTATTTTATTATATATTCATAGCATCCAAGAATTCTTTTTGTATTTACAGCAATAGTATCATTTAATTTACTAAAATATATGTTAATAGTAGCATTACCATTATTACTTTCAAGTATTATTTGGTTACTCATATCTAATATATCTACTTCTGGTAATATTTTTCTAATTTTATCTATAATAATAGGATAATGAGTACATCCTAATACTAAGGAATCTATTTTACTTTTATATATATCTAAATATTCATGCAATACTAAATCTAAATATTCTTCTTGATTATTCTCAATTAATGGAACTAATTTAGGCGTACTTATTTCATAAACATTATTATTAAGATTATTTTTAAATATATGAGAATTAATCGTGGCATTTGTAGCTATAATACCAATATTATTGTATCTACTATTATTTAAGTATTCGATTGTTGGTTCAATAATACTAAAAATGGGAATATGATATTCTTTTTTTAATATATCTAAACAATTAGATGATACCGTACCACAAGCTATAATTATCATATCAACTTTTTTATTAATTAGAAATTCAATATTTTTTCTAGATAATGATATTAATTCTTCTTTTGTTTTATCTCCATATGGTAAATTTAGAGTATCGCCATAATAGATATAATCGTTATTAGGATACTTTTTCTTTAATGTTTTTAATACGGTTAAGCCACCAATTCCAGAATCAAATAAACCTACGCGCATAATCCACTTCCTTATTTATAATCATTGCACATTTTAATAAAATAGTCAAATATCTTTTTAGATGATATATCTATATCATAGGTACTTTCAGGATGCCACTGGACTCCTAAAAAAAATTTATTATTTTTATCTTCCACTGATTCAATTATATAATCAAGTGAATAGCTACTAACAAATAGATCTGTTTTGGTAATGGCTGATTGGTGGCGAGAGTTTACGGTTATTTTATCTGTACCAATTATTTTATATAATAGGCTATCTTTTTTTATCAATATTTCATGATTTTTATTTAAATGATTTTGTATATCTTTAATACTACCACCATATAAGTATGCCATTTCTTGCATACCTAGACATATTCCTAATAGTGGTTTATTTGATTCTTTAATTGTTTTAATAGTATTAAAGTCTTCTTTTGAAAATTCACTACCGCCTTGCATAATAAAACCATTACAGATACTCATGTATTTTGTTATTTCATCTTCAAATATACCAATCGGAGTTCCCCCACTTTTTATAATTGATTTCATTATATTTGTATACGTATATTCTATATCATTTCCACTATCCGATTTACTTTTACGCATAATTATACCAATTAATGGATTCATATAATCACCTAACTTATTATATGAATAAAAAGAAAAAGGGTTATTCACCCTAAATTTTTCTTGCTATTACAAGGATATAAGCATCATCCATTTGGTAGTAGCATGTTTGTAATACTAGAATATCATCATCAATATCTAACTTACAATTACCTTTACAATATTTGTTGCCATTTAATAAAATATCTAAATGATTTTGCCATTCAGTATTTTTGTTTGTAATTAAACGCATATGTTCATTTTCTTCTTTGGTAATAATCTTGATAGCATATATTTGATACTTTAAGATACGATTATCAGTATATATTATAATATCACTACTTTTATTAAATGTTCCCATGTCAAGTAATTGTTCTAATTTAGAGAATGGATAATAATCTCTATATTGTTTATCTCTAACATTATGACTATAAATATTTATTTGTTTTTCATGAGCTAAATCATTATTATTGCGATAGTCAATATAAGGATTACCGATAATGCTTTTCTTTTTATTAAGATCGTGTTCTAGATAGTATTCATTATCACTTGTTTTAGTTACTATGGCATCTAGTTTAATACTATCAATAACAATTCTTGCCATAATATCAGTATTTTGATAATTTAATCGCAAAGTACTAATATCAGGTATTTCTTTTTCTTTAGGTATATTATCTTTATATTTATCAAACAATAATAAACTGGTAATTGTTAATACACTAATTATAAATGATATCCATAAGGTTACTTTAACCCATTTTTTTAAACGATATCTTTTCTTTTTCTTTTTATTTACCATACTACCGCTTCCCCTTTTTTATGCCACTATAATAGTAGAAAAATCAATTTTTGTCAAGAAAAAAGAGTTTTTAGGCTCTTTTAAAATATACAACATATCTTTCATAGTTATGTGGGAATGGATGACAACTAATTATTGTTACCATATCTTCTCCACTAACAATCGTTAGTTTATCTAGTTCATTTGGTTTAATTATATCTATTTTATAAGCAACATATGTTAATTTATCAAATGGATTAGTAATAATTAAGGAGTCCCCTAACTGTATTTTATCAATATGACGAAACATTTCAGTTTTATAAAATCCTCTATGGGCAGCAATTACGCTATTTGTATTAACTCCACCAATAGGATAACTTGTACCTGTTAAATGTGTTGCACCCAGGCGCATATTTTCTTCACTTGATCCAAAATAGATTGGTAAAGTAATATTTATGCTTGGAATTTCAATAAAACCAAAGATATTATCATTAAGGCCATAATCAGATAATTTAATATCTGTTTTATCGGAACTTTTTTCATTTAAAAATCTTCTTTCACCAGTTTGATAAACTTTTTCATTTTCACTTTTTAATAAATCATATAATTCATTAAGTTTAGAGTTATCCTCATCTTTTTTAATTTCATTTATTTTTATATCAAATACACTTACTAATTTATTAACTTTATTTTTATATAAACTATCAGTTACTCTTGGATAAATAAACAATAATAAACCAATTACAATAAAGATAAGTGCTAATAATAATTTAACTATTTTTCTTTTTGACATTGTTACTTCCCCTTTTCTTCTTCTTTTTTCTTTTCTTCTTCTTTTTATTATTAGTTTTCTTTTGTTTTGCTTTATTATCTTTTACTTTTATTTCAATTACTTCTGATATGTCTTTATTTAATAATTGTTTTTTATTTTGTTTCTTTTTAATTAATTTTAGAGCAATATATAAGCATATTAAACCTAGAATTATTCCCATAAATCTAATAATAGTACCTTCACTTAATTTAAAGGTATGTTTTGGTTTAATACTATCTTTTTCTTCCTTATTATATTCTGTTCTATCAGCTTGAATAACTAATCTATGAGTATTAATACCATAAGGAGTACAGGTAATTAAAGTTATCATGTCTCTTTCTCTATAAGCACCTAGTTTAGAAATATCACCTGGTTCTATTTCAAAAATATCGGCTACTTTATAGGCTATATTTTCTCTTAGGACAGTAATATAGATTAAATCGCCTTTTTTTAGTTCATCAAGTCTAGTGAATAATTCAGCACTAGGAAGCCCTCTATGACCAGTTAAGACAGAATTGTTACCTTTTCCACCAATTGGTAAGGCACTAGTTTCCAAATGGCCTATTCCTTTTTGTAATACTTCAGGCGTTGACCCATGATAAATAGGAATATGCACTTTAATTTTAGGAATCTCAATATATCCCATAACTCCATCGTTATTAATATTTAGGACTTGATTATAGTTACCTGGCAAGGCATAGCCTGATCCGGGTATAAAGGGGTCATAGACTTCTTCCCCAATAAGTGATTTATTATATTTTACAGCCTTTTCATATTCGGCATCAATTATATCTGTTTTAGTTTCTTTATTTTTGTTTTCATAGTTCGCAATCAATCTTTTATACTGAACGTTAGCTAAATAGTTACTAACAGTTGGGTATAAAAAGATACATATACCAAGAAGGAACATAATGATAGATAATATTGTTACCATTAAGTTTCTTCTTTTTTTACTTGATTTCATTATGTTCCTCCTTACTTAGAAAAAGGGCGAAGAGATTCGCCCTGTTTAATTTATATTATTGTACGTCTTCTTTTTTTAAGATATTTTTAATTAGGAATGCACCTAATCCCATAAATAGGATTCCGATTACACTAAATAGGATTGTACCAATACCACCAGTTACTGGTAATACATGCATATCATCACTATTAGGTACTTCTTCGAATACATAACCACTATCTAGGTCATTACCATTTTCATCTTCAACTAGACCATTTTTGTTAGTATCTTTAATAGTTATAGTAATTGGATTTTGTAATTTGATGTAACCTTTAGGAGCTTCAACTTCAGTTACTTTATAAGTACCAGCAGCAAGACCTGTTACTTCAAGATGTCCATCACTTGATACTTCAAGAATGCCACCTTCAACAATGTTTGTGTCAGCTGTTAAATCTGGATTAGCAGTAGCTTCAGCAGCAGTAACTGCTTTATGATAAACACCAGCATGATCAGGATCAGCTACAAAATCAATAATGTTTCCATTTGCATCAGCAATTGTGAATTTAGCACCTGGTAAGTATACTTTTCTTGTTACTTTATTACCGTCTTCATCTAAAATATATTCACCATTTTCATCTTTTACATATTCTTCTTCTTCATCGATTTTGTCTAATTTGATACCATAAGTATAAACTGTTTCAGTATCTTTTTTATCTTCTTCCCATGAATTTGAATCATATGGGTTATTGTTATATCTTAATTGAGCATTGTTCTTGTTTCCTGTGCATACTGTTGAAGTTGTACCATCTTCATTTTCAACTTCTTCACAAGTACTAACGATAGCGTTTGAGTTAATTGTAGCTTTATATGTTACATATACATATCTGTATGGAACATTATTTGCATTTTTTAATGTATCATATTGAGTATTTGTAATAGTTACTTTAAAAGTATCTTTGCCATCTACTTTACTTGGATCTGGTAATGTGTAGTTAGTTCCTTTTGTTAAAGTATCAGCTTGAGCAAAGTTATCTGTAGTATTAGCTTTTACAACAATACTAGTTGTATCTAATGTTAATCCTTTATCAAGTGTATCGCTAATTTCAATTTGTTTAGCAATAGCATTTTCTGGATATTCAGGAATTTGTACTTTAATTGTATAAGTAACTGTGTCTCCAACTTTAGCTTTTTCTGGATCTGCCCCTTCAACTGTTTTATCAATTGATGGAGTTGAAGATTTTACTTCGATTGTAGCATCTTTTACTTCCCATGCTTTACTAGTTTTATTGTATTCTGGAACAATGTTAATTGCAGATGGACGATATACATTCATACCACCTTCGATAAGAATTAAATAGTTACCCATAGTTAGGCCAGCTAATTCAATATCGCCATTTTCATTTTCATTATCTTTGTTAGCTGTTTTATCAGCTTCTAATTTTGATCCGCCATTAATTTTAGCATTTTGATTTCTAATAGCGTTTGCTAATTCATCATAGAATTTTATAGCATCGTTTTTGTTTAGACATGTTCTAGTTTCAGAACTTTCATTTTCATTTTCACAAGGTGTGAATTTTGCAGCTACTGCATAGTTGGTAATTACTTCATTACCTTCTCCATCAGTTGTTTTGATTGAATTTGCTTCATCAATAAATTCTGGATGTTTTTCTTTTATCCATTCTACAACTGTGTCTCTCCAAGTATATACTGGAGTTTTAGGTTGTCCGTTATTGATATTTGTATCAATAATACGATAAGCGTTTACAGTTACATCATTGTATTTTTCGTCAATACCTTTAATTGTAACTGTTGCTGTACCTGGTGTTGTTGCTTCAATAGCAAATACATTTGCAGGTACTGTCATTACGACTGATAATACTAACATTAATAATGTTGGTATCTTTTTAAGATTTTTCATAATCTTTTTCATTGTTTGTTTCTCTCCTTCTTTTTTATTTATCTCTAGATTTTTTCTTTCTGATTCATAATTAGGAAGAAACTTCCTAAAGTCATCAAGATTAAACCTATCAAACTAAAATCAATTATTCCCCTTGCGCCAGTTGATGGCATTTCAGGAACTTGTTCGTTGTATACATAATATGTATCATCTGCTTCTTTATAAGTTACGGCTGTTGCATGTTCGATACTAGTTGGTGTGCTAACTGTAACAGTATCACCAGCCTCAGTAATAACTATTTTCCATTGTCCACCTGGTAAGATATAACCATCAGGTGTTTGTACTTCTACTAAACGATATTCACCAGCATATAGATTTGGAATTACAAATCTACCATTTCCTTCGCTAGTGTATACTAGTTTCCAATCATTGCTTTCTCCATATACCATTTCACCAGCAGATGCTGTATCATGTTGATAACGATATAAGTTGAAGATAGCTCCTTCAAGCGTTGGAACATTACTTAATGCATCACTTGTATTAATATTAGTAAGATCAGTAATAAAATCAATCTTAGCAAAATTTAAATCTGTCTTTGGAGCTTCTAACCAAGTATTTGAGATTGTATAACTTTTACCACTATCAGTATCAGTACCAACTGGATCACCAGCTAGCCATCTACCTATAATAGCCTTATATCTATCTCTTACTGGATATTTTTTATCATTTGGAATTTTTTTACCATTTATTTTTGTTTCGACAACGGTATAAGTTATTTCATCATAACTATTACCATTCCATCTATATTTAACTAGATTACTCCAAGTGTGACTCCATGGTGTTGTACCAGTTGCAGATAATTCTACTTCTAGCGGCTGTTCATTAAGTTTACCATCTTTTAGTTTATCATCTTCACTTATAACAATATTATTACTTGGAACTATTTTAACACTTATATTATCCGGTAAATTATCAGTTGTTACAGTATCATTTTTTACCCATTTTTTAGTAACTGTAACATCAGTAAGTAAATATCTATTTTTATAAGTTATTTGATATGCTTTATTGTTCTCATCAAGTTGACCAGTTACCGTTTTATTTGAAACTGTAAGTGCCGCAGTAGCCGCTTCGTTTAGAGTAATATTTTCAAAGACGAAATCAGCATTTGGCATATCACCTTCCACCACAGTAAATTGTGTATCTATTGGAATATTTATATACTTAATAACCCAATCTTCATAAATTGTAATTGTGGCTATTTTACCACTTGGAATACTATAATATCCAGTAAATGCACCATTTTTAAATTCAGGAGTGACAAAGCCACTATCACCATCTTTTAAATCACTTATCAAACCATTAGCTACTGAAGTTGGAACTAATACCATTTTGGGATTAGTTTTATCATTTTCAGGTATATTTGGATTAAAAGCTGGATTAGGTTTGAATAAAGCAAACCATAAATCTTCAGTACTCGTTGCTGTTACATTAAACGTAAATAATGCATTTCCAGCGTAATCGCCAATAACTTCTTTTTTAATGGTTAAATTACTACGACGATAGTTACTAGCTGTAATTTGATTAGCATTTGATCCCGTAAGTACTTTATATATTACACCATTTATTTTCCAATATGTTATGTCATCAACTTCTTTGTATAAATCAAGCATACCAAATCCTAAATCACTTGGTGACTTGTCGGTTTTAAGCAACATAGTTGGATTACCAAAAATCAACATTGGGTGAACTATCTCTTTATCCAAAATGATATTCCAGTAATAATATTTTTCCTTAAATGTATAATCTTGACCATTTTCAACTATCTTTATTGCTTTAACGATTGGCTTACCATCAGTACCTATAATTAAACTTCCATCAGTATCTTTTTGATATTCATATTCAATAATACCCATTGATAAGAATACATTCGCGGTCCATCCATTTTTTGGATTTATTTTAATTGTATCCTCAAGAATTTCTTCACCACGCTGTAAATATAATTCAATTCCACCTTGCTCTTCATAATATTCTTTGTTGAAATCATCGATATCTAATGTATTATATCCTTCTGGCCACTCTTTCGTAATAGTAACTTCTTCCTGTTGAGTACCAATTGGTGTAGGTTCTGTCATCTTAGTTGTACCACTATTATTATTCGAATCTCTATATTCAACTAATGCTTTGGTATTAGTTCTAAGTGAATATGTATTAGTGGTTTTATCATAGACAATATAATCTTTTATATTATCTTCTAAAGTTTCATATTTATCTGGATTATTCATCAAATCTGCAATTAAATCTTGCGTATATTGGCTTGGCCATACTTCTACATCAACCGTGTAAGTAACATCATTGATAAGTTTGCCACGATTAACTTCATCATCGCCAGTGCCTAAATTTGATAAATCCCATTCGATAGTTCCAAATTTAGGAGAACGTTTGTCACTAATATATTCAGCCGTTGGAGGATCTTGACCTGGATTATCAAAATCATAAAATGATTTTGTATCATCAGTCTTCCATCTATATTTTATTGTCCCTGTATTATTACTACCTGGTGTAATAGTACCTTCAAGATTATATGTATTATCCCCCCATGTTGCAATTATATGTTCACCGTCACTTTCTGGAGTAAATGTAATGGTTTCATCCAAACCTGTTGTTCTATTTTTCCTTGTTAATTGGTATTTACCAGTTTCAGTATTTAATACGATTGGCATTGACAACCAATAAACAAAAGAACTAGATTCTGGATTGACTTCAAGTAATCTCGCTGCATCATTTGATGATGACACTTTTACTTGACTAGTAGTACCATCTTCAACATGAACATTACTAAATCCAATGGTTGAAACAATTAGATTGAAGATTTCATCAATCGCATCATTCAACGCATCAGCATGCAATGCTGTATAATAATTTTCTGTACTTTCTTCTGTTTTTGATCTGCCTTCAAGTTCAGTATTTCCTGTATAAGGCATTTCTTCACAAGTACCGTCATGACATTTATTTGAATAATAAATCAAATCATCTAGGACATTATTTTGATATCCAAATGCATAAATACCATAGATTTGATCAGCTTTTTTATTTACTACTTCATCATCACCAGCTGATACTATTCCATTCATAACTTCAATTTCATCTCTAGTATCATCATAGAATGTTAACAAGTCACCATTTGTTCCATGAGTTACACTTTTAGTTGGTTGACCATCTGTAATAAATACCACATAGGTAGGATCATTATTATTTAATTTGTTCAATGTTGTTTGTGCTTGTTGAAAAGCAGCTTCCCAGTTAGTCATTTTACCTTCAACAGTTGCTACGTACCAACTAGACGTATAACCTGTACCAGGTGCAGTGAACAAGCTTAACATATCGGATGATTCTTTTGTCCAATCAACCCTTTCTTCTGCTTCATTACTAAATGTTATAAATGCCAAATTAGCATTTTTTGCAAATAATCTTGAAGCAAAATCATAAACAACCTTCTCAGCACTAATTGCTCTTATTAAATCAGATTCCTCAACGATAGTACCAGTAAAATATGGATTAGAACTTCCATATGCAAAACGCATTCCACAACCACTAGGTGGTTTTGCATTAGGATATGTACAAACCCAATATAATTTTTTATATTCACCTTCTGAAAAACCCCAATAATTTCCTGTCTGAGGATCAAAATTATAAAGAGTACCATCATAATCATAAATTGTACCAGTATCACTATTGCTTTTACGGAATCTACATTCTGTTTGTGAACCGCTTGTTGTACATCTCCAATAAAGTCTTATATATTCTCCCTCATTATAAGCATAATAGTGTTTGCTTGATGAATTAGCCACTAAATGATTACCATTTTTATCTGCATAAATGCCCGTATCAGGATCTTTGACAAATGTATTAATTGGCTGACGATATTTCTCTTTCATACTACCAGATGTATCATATATAATTAATACATTAGCACCTGAAGTAGAAACTGTTGTATTAGCTTTACCAGTTACACTAAGTGATAGTGTACTTTTACCAGTTTCAATTCTTGTTATTGGATCTTTAATTGGATTAGTTTCTTTATTTGTTTCAATACCTCCCGCTGATGTGTTTGTTGCTGTTACAATAGTTACGCTATCAGCTTCGCCTGTTGTAACATAAATTGTTTGAGTATTTGTAACAATTTTGATTCCACTTTCTAAACTTACAAATTCATGTTCATTTCCTAATGTACCTTCAACAATCTGATATTCAGTATTTGGTTTAAGATTACTAAACGTATAGCTACCTATACCTTGCCTAGCATTTATAGGTTGTGAGTCTATTACATCATACCTATATTTAATAGTTGTTTCACCAGTAACTTCATCAGTTTCTTCATAAGCCACTTTTTCTCTTACTGTGAAAGTAAACGAACCATCATGAGTGCCTGTAGTTAAAGTTACATTAACTCTGATTGAAGCAGTTCCTGTTCCTTCTGCAGGTGTAGGTGTATCTGGATTTTCTCCATCTGCATAAACAAAAACAGGTAAGACACATAAAACCATAAGTATTAGAAAATATCTAATAAACTGTTTTATTATACTCACCTTCCTTTCTTTATATCTTAAAAATAGATTCGTACATTCAAGACATACTTCTCTCTTTTTTAATGTACAGTTTCCTATTCTAATTCAAAGGTTTTTAAAAGTCAAGAAAAATTTTCACTAATTTAAGGCTTTTTATTTTTGCTATATATAAGGAAAGAAAAATAAATTTAGAAATTTTTGATAACTTTATTTCTTTGAATGATATAACCTATTAAATACTCTTCATTAGTATTATGATTTGATTTAAGTTTAGCTATACCGAGTCGACATAATTAGACATATTTTACGAGGAAAGCCTTATTTGATATGTATTTCGTGGTAAAATGTAAATAACTGTAAATTATTTTTTGACAATTTATTAGACATTTTTTGGTGTGTCAATGGGTGTAAAAAAAAGATAACTATGATAGTTATCTTAAATGCTTATAAATGCCTAAATGAAGAAGAACTAGTCTTCTTCATTTAGGCATTTATAAGCTAGTGATGCTAAGGCTGCACCTACTAATGGAAATACGATAAATACCCATACTTGTCTAAGAGCTTCACCACCTAAGAAAATGGCTGGAGCTAAACTTCTAGCAGGGTTAACTGAAGTACCTGTTAGATTAATTCCAAGTAAGTGAACAAATGTTAAAGTAAGTCCAATAACTAGGCCAGCTATATTACTTTTTGATTTATCGCTTGTAACACCAAGTATTGTATAAACAAAAATGAATGTTAATACTGTTTCAACTGTAATGGCTCCAAGTAATGAGATGTTCGTAGCTGATAAAGCATCATATCCATTAGCACCAAGAGCAGCTGTTCCTAAATCAGTATTACTTAATATTAGATATAGAATACCAGTTCCAGCTAAAGCACCAAGAACTTGTGCTAATACATAGCCAGCGAATTCCTTTAAGGTAAGTTTCCCTTGTAATAACATGGCTAGAGATACAGCAGGATTAACATGGCAGCCAGATATGTTACCAATAGCATAAGCAGATGCGACAATAGCTAAACCAAAAGCAAGAGATGTAGCTACTAAATCACCACCTGATACTACAGCGATACCGCAACCAAACAATACTAATGTACAAGTACCAATAAATTCAGCAATATATTTCTTCATCAATACACCTATCCTTTCTAAGTACATTATCTAATTAAATATATGTTTTGTCAAGATAAAAAGAATTATTATTTATTTTAATAATTCTTTATTTCTTTTTAAATACAATTAATTTACTAATTATATAGTTACCTATAATTACAATTACTTGGCTTACTAATTTTGATATTTTATCATTTATACCTAATGAAGTTACCATAATAAACATTGTTAACATATCAAGGCCTAGAGTAACTAATCTAGCAACTACAAATTTAGTTGCTTCTTTTAGTTTATTTGGTTCTTTACTATTAAAAACATATTTACGATTAGTAAAATATGCAAATGCTACAGCAAATATCCACGAAATAATATTGGCTATTTGAAGTTCTATACCATTATTAGGATCTAAGAATGATATAGTTGCTAAATAATAAGTAACTAGCCCTACGACAGTAGTTAATACACCCACTATTAAATATGCAATTATTTCTTTCATATCTAGTTTTTTTAATTTTTCTAGCATTTATATCACCTAACCTAAGTATATCACATAACTATAATATATTACAAATAAAGCTAAGAAGATAATACCTTCGTACTTAGAAATTTTTTTATCGTTTGAAGCAAAGAAGAATAATAAGAAGGCGCTTAATACCATTACGATTACATCGATTAAATTAAAGTTAATTTGGTTAATACCGCCAAATAAGGTAATAGGAACACCGATAACGATACCGATATTGAAAATATTACTGCCAATTACATTACCTATTGCAATATCATATTCACCTTTTCTAGTAGCGGTAACTGATGTTACTAATTCAGGAAGTGATGTACCTAAGGCAATGATAGTTAAACTAATAAGTTTTTCACTTATGCCAATCATTGTGGCTATTTTGGAAGCAGAATCGACAACAAAATTGCTACCGATAATAATCGCAATAATACCACCAATTGTATATATCCAAGCCTTAATCATTGGCATATATTTTTCATCACTATCACTATCAATTTTATTTCGCATAACTGATACTAAATAATAGATAAAGACTAAGAAGAATAATGTTGTTACAACACCATCACTTCTGGTAAAAGCATTAGTAAGATTTTTATCATATAAAGTATCTGACATTAAAACGGCAAATAACGTTGTTATTAAGAGCATGATAGGTAATTCTTTTTTGACGGTAGCATCTTTGACACTTAATGAATGAAATAATGAACTTACTCCAAGAATTAATAATATATTGAGAATATTACTACCAATTACATTACCTAAAACAATATCATGATTATTTGAGATTATTGATTTGACACTAACAGCAAATTCGGGAGCTGATGTTCCAAAGGCAACAATTGTTAAACCAATTAGCATTTTAGATACTTTGAAATTACCAGCGATACTACTGGCACCATCTACAAAAATATCGGCTCCCTTTATAAGAATAATAAATCCCAAAACTAATAAAACTATTTGAATAAACATTTTACACCTCTATTCTATAATTATTATAACAAAAAAAGAACTTTTTGCAAGTCACTTATATTTAGTTCGAATAGTTCGAACAGATTCGCCACTGGTACCAGCCAAGGGACTTGAACCCTCACACCATTGCTGGTAATAGATTTTGAGAACTACACTACCACCTTTGAATGGCTTCATTTAATCGTAGTTGCTTTTAATACAAATGCTTCCGCGTCTTATAGGCTGTAACCAAATCATCTTATATGTAGTTGTTTTTGGTATGTTTCCTACTAGAATCTCACATTTTTAATCTATATTTTACCATATTGGATTTTCCCCCACTAATCGTAATGCAAAAATATTACGAACTATTTATTTCCTTTTTTTTGAATAAGGATTTATAAATACTTTATTTTCAAACATTAAATTATATTTTTCAAGTATTTCATTAGTATTACAGCTTTTGGCAATTATTTGCTCAGTAAAAAGGATAGCATCTTCTATTGTATAAAAATTTAATGTTAATTCTTTATTATCTTTTCCATTAATATATAGTTGATAATAAACTGTTTGATTATTTTTCAATATTTTTATTTTTGTATAAAATCTCATTAGAGATATTGATAATTCATTTTCATTCATATACCAATGATTTAATTCTATTTTATTCATATAAAGCCTCCGGTACATATTTATTGTATCATAAACTTTTAATTTTTTTTACAAATTAAAATGGTTCAGAATATTATTTATTTTATAGACTTTCTTAAGATAAGTATTAAATCTTACGATTGATATATTTTTTATTACAATTGTATTTACTATTGAACAAAAGTTTGATATAGCTTATTTAGGAATATTTGATAGTTGGGTGATTCCTCCATTCTTTACGGAAGGAGGTGGTATATGATGTCAAAGAAAGATTTTTTAATTTTTGCATTGATTATCATTATCCTTTTACTAATAGGTTTGCTATTTATAGTAATACTTATATAGAAAACAAAACATCGCCTAACTAGCTTAGTTAGGCGATACCAAAAATAATTTGAGGTATCACTCAACATGCGAAAGTCAAGTGTTCCTCTTTTTTATTGTATGAAGTTTCCTTCATCTATATACATCATAACATAAAAACGACTTTTTGTAAAGTCGTTATATTCATATGGTACCAGCCAAGGGACTTGAACCCTCACACCATTGCTGGTAATAGATTTTGAGTCTATCGCGTCTACCATTCCGCCAGGCTGGCCTTACGTATTTAATTATATAATAAAATAAGAAAAAAATAAAGTATTTTTATAAGAAAAAACTGTTAAATAATTAACAGTTTAAGAAGACTATTTAATTTCTGACTTTTTTGGCATACACAATGCACATACAAAATATGCAACAATACCTGTACCATAAGCAAATGCTAGTACAGCCCAAATTACTCTAATAATTGTTGGATCTACATCAAAGTATTCTGCTAGTCCACCACATACACCGAATAATTTGGCTTCAGATCCTTCTACCCTATATAGTCTTTTTTTCTTTTTATTTGCCAATTTACATCACCACATTCATTATATCATAATAATATATTTTAAACAAGTTTTATATTTTGTCATTGAATTTGGCAATAATAGCATCAACTATTCTTTCACTGGCATGTCCATCACCATATGGGTTTGAAGCTTTACTCATGCTTTCATATTCATTTTTATCTGTTAGTAATTTTTTGGCTTCTTTATAAATTGTTTCTTCATTTGTGCCTACTAATTTAAGAGTGCCAGCATCAATACCTTCGGGTCTTTCTGTTGTATCTCTTAATACAAGTACTGGTTTACCTAATGATGGTGCCTCTTCTTGAACTCCACCGCTATCTGACATAATCATATAACATCTATTTATGAAATTATGGAAGTCAAATACTTCAAGTGGTTCAATTAGTTTTACACGATCTGTATTATCAAAAACTTCGTGGGCAACTTCTCTTACTTTTGGATTTAGGTGAATTGGATACAATACTTTAACATCTGAAAATTCATCGACTATTCTTTTTATGGCTTTAAAAATATTGCGCATTGGGTCTCCCAAGTTTTCTCTTCTGTGGGCTGTTACAAGAATTAGTCTTTCATCCTCTTTAACCCAATCTAATTCTTTATTACTATAATCTTTTCTTACTGTAGTTTTCATGGCATCGATGGCTGTGTTTCCTGTTATATATATTTTTTCTTCAGATACATTTTCTTTTAATAAATTATCCTTACTTAAATTAGTTGGAGCAAAGTACATATCAGTCATTCTATCAACCATTTGGCGGTTCATTTCTTCTGGATATGGACTATATTTATTATTTGTTCTCAATCCTGCTTCAACATGACCAATTGATACTTGATTGTAAAAAGCAGCTAATGCTCCAGCAAAGGTAGTCGTAGTATCACCATGTACTAAGACAATATCTGGCATTTCTTTTTTTATGACATCTTCAAGGCCAATTAATGCTCTTGTTGTAATATCAGCAAGTGTTTGACCTTGCTTCATAATATTTAAGTCATAATCTGGTTTAATATCAAATGTTTCTAATACTTGATCTAACATTTGCCTATGTTGTGCAGTAACACAAACAATACTTTTAGTTTCTTTTCTTTTCTCTAATTCTTTTACTAATGGAGCCATTTTAATGGCCTCTGGACGAGTGCCAAATACACTCATAACTTTTATCATTATATACCTCCCAAAGATTATTTATATTTTTTTACTTTTAATAAAAATTTAACATTACTATCATAAAATCTTTTTATTCTTTTTGGTTCAGATACTATTCGGTATAGCCATTCTAAATTTAATTTTATAAATATTTTTGGTGCTCTTTTTTTATGGCCACTTATTACATCAAATGAACCACCTACGCCAACAAAAATACCTTTTTTAAATCTACTTAGATGCTTATATATTATTTCTTCTTGATAAGGAATTCCTAGGGCTACCAATACAATATCTGGAGATAATTTAACAATTTCATTAAATACTTTATCTCTATCTTTGACATAACCATCGGATGAACCAACTAAATTAAGATTAGGATATTTTTCTTTTAATACTTCTTTCATTGATGTTATTACTTCAGCTTTAGAGCCAAATAAATAAATTGTTTTGTTTAATTCATTACCATATTCAAGTAGTTTTGTGGCAATATCTATACCAGTAATTCTTTCTTTAATATCATAATCTAATTTACGGGTAGCTTTAACTATTCCTATACCATCTGGAACCAATATAGTTTCTTTATCATTTAATAAGTTATAAAAATCTTTATTTTTCATTGATATCATAAATGTTTCGGGATTGGCTGTTACAATGAATTCTTTTTTATTATTTTTTAAATTAGTTTTTAATCTTTGATAAAATGATTCAGCACTTTCTTTATAAAGTTTTTCAAATAATTTTTTCATATTTTACTCCTTATTATTAATGGATTTGTCCAAAATATTTATCGAAATCATTTAAGGTTGTATATGTTACAATAACAAATCTTTTTAGTCTAAATTTATCATCACCTGGATGAACTAAATTATCACCATAACTTTTTTCACCATCAAATGCCATAGTAAAACCGGCTTGTTTAAGCATTTTGATTGAATAATCATTATATTCATAAAATGGATAACAAAAATACGTTGTATTATTTAACTTTTCACGTGATATTTTTAAATCCTTTTGTATTTCTTCTTCACTTAGACATTGAATGCCTCCACCTTGTCCTGTTGGGCACACACCAGTTTCATGCATATGATGCGAGTGAGAATGAAGCTCAATATATTTAGTTACAGGGTAATCTTTTGGATCATACCAAGAGGTTACTAAAAAGATGGTTGCATACATTTTATATTCAGTTAGCATATTAATAGCATGCGTAGTTAATCCGCCATCGTCAATTGTTATTAAAACGCTTTTTGGTAGTTGTATCTTTTTATCAACATACATTTCTACTTCTTTCATTTGAAGAGTTAACATATTATGATTTTTAAAGTAATCTAAGTGTGTTTTAAACTGTGCTTTGGAGTGACATATCGCACTATTACATGAGGCCTTTTCGGTGGCATTGTTTTCATCATAAAAGGCATGATAGTTAAGAACACCAATACCACTTGCATTATGTTTATCTGTGTTATGATTTTCGTATGTTTCTTTAACATCATCTTTTTTTACATATAATAGTTCATTATTAAATTCAACTCCGTACCTATCGGTATCTTTTACAATTACTGGTACATCATATGCTTTTTTCAATGAGTATTTTAAGTTGTTATCTTCATCATAAAATGATGTTGTATCTTTTGTTTTAATATTTAAATTGAACGGAATATAATTTTTATAACGATTATTTTTTTCTTTCAATGATTCAATTTTATCAACATCATTATATTTTATATATGTATTTTCAAAATCTTTAATTTTAAAATATTGTGTATCTTTGTCAATTGTTATATCATCTAATGTTAATTCTACATCTTTAGAAATTTTACCAATGTTGTTTTCTTCTTTGTCATAAATTATACTTTCTTTGTTAGTTTTTACATATTCATTATAATGCTTTTTAATTTTTTCAATGGTCTTTTTTTCATTGATAATTATTTCTTCATCATGATTTATTTTTTTATAATATATAAAACATAATAATATAATCATTATTAAAAGGATGATAGGAAGAATTATACTTTTATTTTTCTTTCTTCGATTTTTCGGCATTGTTTTCACTCCTCAATACTTCTGACCATATTTTTAAGATTTCTTCTTTAGAAAATAATTTAACTGTTTCTTTAGCATTCTTACCGAATTCTTTTCTTTTTAATTTATTGGCTGTTAAAGTATCAATTGATTTTATGAATTCAGATTCATTTCTATTTTTAATGACATAACCGTTATAATTATTTTTAATTATGTCATTTACGCCACTGGCTGTTTCATAAGCAATGCATGGAATGCCATAACTCATTGCCTCAAGTAAAACCATTGGTAGTCCTTCGGTTAATGATGCCATTAAAAAGATACTTGATTTTAATAGATAGGATTCAATAGCTGATTTATCTTTATAACCAGTTAATATTACTCGTTCTTTTAGGTTTAAATCATTTATTAGTTTATTTAAATTATTAAATTCTACACCATCACCAATTATATATAATTTCCACTCTTTATCTTTTATTTTAGAAAAAGCTTTAATGATATCATCGTTTTTCTTTCCATAATCGAGTCTACTTATAGTGACTAGATTTTTTTCATTTAAGCTACTTGTTTTATTAGGTATGTCATATAACATATTTGGAACAAGTTTAATTATTGTATGATGGTTATTTTTTAAAAATTCTCGGTAATCTTTTTCTAAGGTAGTAGTTAGGGCAAATAAGTAGTCTATATTATGATATTTATTTTTTAGAATGTTAATATACTTTTTATTATTATTGTGGTAATGATGTTCTTGTGCTATTTTTACATTAGCACTTTGACCATATTTACTTAGTAATGTACTAAAATCATATCTAGTTGAAATTATAAATTTAGAATTGCAGTTTAATATTTCTCTTATGATAAATAATCTTTTTTTAATTAAAATATCTGCTGCTTTAATGCCTTCTTTTAATATTCTAAATATATTATGTTCTTTTACACTTTGTTTAAATTCATTGCGATTAGGTCCACCATTATATAAATATCTAACTGTTATTTTATCAGATATTTTATTAGCTTGATTTTTTTCTAATTTATAGAAAGATACTAACTCAATTTCATATTTATTAGATAAGGCATTGGCAGTATTTATCGTAGATGTTTCAATGCCTCCATATCCTAAATGTAATAGTAAGAAGGTTATTTTATCTTTTTTTATCTTATCTTTTTTTAGGGCATCTCTTTTAATTTTTAACATAATAATCAACAATATTAGAAAGATTGAGAAATTAGTATATATATAAGTATAACCAGCATAAATACTAATACAGAAAAATATGCCAAGCCCCATATATATCATATATGTTTCTAAATCTACTGTTTTTAGATTCTTCAAAATATAGAATGTTGTTAAAACAAATTCTTTTACTGGAATAATTAAGAAGAGAATTAAACCAAATATTCCAAATGAGAATAATGCCATAGTAAAGTCGCTTTCTAGCGCTAAACTACCATTTTGATTTAAAAATCCTAATCCAAATAATTTATATGGTATACTTGATAAATGATATTTATAGGTTGCATATCTAATTTGTTTTATACGCATATTAGATGGATGTAATTTACCAGTTTCAAATAAGCTAATTAAATAATTACTTGATTCTCTACTCCAATTATTATATTCTACTAAAGAAGTTATATCTTTATCAGGATACATTTCTTTTAATGTTTCTTCATCTATTGCATCATAATAACCGGCTTCTTTTTTTAAATCATACGCTTCAATTGAGGTCCCGGCAGCCGCATTATTTAGGTCAGTGTTATATTTTACTGGTGTATATTTATATGTCAAAGACATGCCAATAATCATTATAAAGATAAAGACAATATTAAAATAATCCGGTTTATGATCTTTATTAAATAATTTTATGAATATAGTAATAAATAAGTATAATATTAAAACTACTAGAGTTATATAATATGGTACTTTAGTACCAATTAAGCTTACACTTATTAGAAATAATAAGATAATAGCGGCACGTTTATACCATGCTCTTTTAGGAACTAATGTTATATACATTATAAGTGGTAACATTATTGAATAAGCGTGTCCTAGTATTTGACCGGAATCATACCATCCCTTAAATCCTAGTTTATTTTTATCGGCTATTTCATAACTCATACCTGATGTACCAGTTACAATAGATATTAAATATAGTGAAAAATATAAGATAAATGTGCATAGAATTGTTTTTTTTATTTTACGGTACATTTCTTCTTTATCTTGACTATAATAATATAATATATCAAAGGTTATATATACTGATAACATATAGGCAATATTTACCATAAATCTAAATTCATGAATTATTATGCTTCTATCTACGAGCAATTTATATAATATATATGTATGTCCTAATACTAAAATAGCATATAAGACTATAAAAAAGAGCCATTTTTTCTTCTTGGGATTATGAAATAGTAGTAGATAACCCGTAATGCCAAAAACAAAAATTGGTTTTAGGTAAGTAGATATATTTGGAATATATCCTAAAATAGCTCCTCTTGATAAAATATCTAATATTGGTTGTAATAAAACAAACAATAAAACAATTTTTAAAATGCGATTGTGTTCATTTTGTTTCATGTTGATTCCTTTCTATAAATCTAGAAGTTTCATTGTTTCTTTTTTTATTTGTTCATTATCTCCTTTATAATGTAGCAAATTTTCATCTAGATAATTATATTTCTTTTTGTTTTTTAAAATATCTTCCATGGCATATTTGATGGCTTCATCATCATTTTTAACGATAATACCATACTTACCATCTTCGAGAATTTCACGTGGTCCAACGACATCAGTTGTTAGAATTTTTTTCTTAAGAAGTAAGGCTTCTTTTATAACAATACCATATCCTTCCATATAGCTGCTTAAAACGAAAAAATCACTGTTTAAAATATATGGATATGGGTTGGTTTTTAATCCTAGTACTTCAACGACATCCTCTACTTTATTATTATAGACCATATCTTTTATTTTATCAAGATTAGGTCCATCTCCAACTAACTGAATTTTAAACTTATACCCTTTTTCTTTTAAGTATATAGCAGCATTTAATAATCTATCTTGTCTCTTTTGGTCACGCATCTTAGCAACATTTACAAAGGTAAATACTTTATTTTCAACTTTAAATTCATTGGCTTTTTTCTTAATTTCTTCTTCATTTATGTAATTATAGATAACTTGTACTTTATTATTTGGAATATTATATTTTTGACAAAAATTAGTAGCAGCATCTTTTGAGACACAGATTACTTTATCTACATTGTTATAACTGTTTTTTATTTCTTTTGTTGATATACCAATATCAAATTTAAAGACGTCATTATGGATCCAGGCGTATTTTTTAGGATGATTTGATTTAATGTCACTAACCCAAGTTGCACTTCTTCCTTCCATATAGCCAAAAATATAGTCATATTTTTTGGTATTGTATATTTTATTGATAATCATTTTTCTATAAATTGGAATGAATCTAAATAAGATATACATAATCTTATTCTTTTTCATCTGATAAACATTGATACTTTCTGGTATTTCTTCCATTAAACTACCTTTTTTTTCTAATAAATATAAGTCAATTTCACATTTATTATATAGATATTTTAAGGTATCTACCAATGCTTTTTCAGCACCCCCCATTTCCATAGTATAACCAAATACAAGTAATTTTTTTTTCATCTTTACCTCCTTATTATTGAAATAATCAATGTCGGTATATATAAGATAATAATTTTCATTTTGGCAGGATGTTCTTTTAATATTGACTTAAATTTCTTTTTGCCATAGATGCTAAATAGAATATATCCATAAACGTTATAAAATGATTTATTAAATTCATAGGCTTCTTTATAATATAGACTATTACCTAAGGGATTTCTTTTGACTAAATTAAAATAATTATTAGAGTATCCTCCTACTAGATATTCTTTATATGCAGCAATTGTATTGCGACATATAAAATTATAATTTTTAGCTATGCGATTAAAAATTAGAGCTTCTGGTACAAATTTTTCTCCTGGAATTAGTGGAAAATAATATTCTTTGGCAACGTTTGTTTTTAATACTATTAATTTATCGCCAGTAACTTTATATTTGTTATATACATCATAATAACTAGCAGTCATATTATCTTCAGGAAACTCTGAACCAATTAGTTTGTTTTGATTACTGATATATCCTTGAGTATACATGATGCCAGCAATGGTTTTATCTTTTGCTATATTTTTAAAATCTTTTTCAATCTCATTTAAGATTCTTTCTTTTAAAATATCATCGGAATCAATACACAAGAAAATATCACCTTTGGCTTTATCAAGTCCCAAATTATATGCCGATTGCTTGCCACCATTTTCTTTATAAATATAATTTATTTTGATTTTCTTTGCTTTTTTTATTCTATCAATATATTCTTTAGTATCATCGTTAGAACCATCATCTACGATTAACCATTCAAAGTTAGCATTATCTTGTTTTAATAATGATTTATATAAAGAATCTAACTCTTTTTTTCTATTATAACTAGGGGTAAATACTGTTATCATTTTATTCCTCCATTAATTTATATAATTTATTAAATTCACTTGTATTGTCATAACTTTCTTTTGATAAGTTTTGTTTTACTTTAGTAATTAATTTTTTATTATTTGATACTTCAATTATTTTATTAGCAAATTCTTTAGGATCAAGCTTACATAAAAAGCCATTTTCATTATTAACTATTTGTTCTTTATTACTATCGATATCGGTAGCAATAATAACTTTATTTAATATTTTAGCTTCCAATGTAGCTATACAGTAGCCTTCATGTCGGGATGATAATACATATAAGTCAGCCATTTTTACAATTGGAAATGGGTTTTTAATTATTCCTAAAAAGATAAATTCATTTTCTAATTGTTTTTCACTCACTAGTTTCTTTAATTCTTGCTCTTTAGCACCGCCGCCAATTACATACCAGCAAAATTTAAAGTTTTGTTTTTTTAATTCCGCTGCAATATTAATGGCAACATCATATGCTTTTTGCCATTCTAGTCTGCCAACTGTAACAATATTAGTGGTGTTTTTATCAAATTTTATATCGGTAGACATTTTTGATTTTTCAATAATACTTTGATAATCAATCATGTTATAAAATACTTCGAGCTTGTTTTTTAATTCTGGTTTGTTTTTTATGGCATTATTCATTACTGATAAGCCTACACAAAATATTTTATCAAATTTATCTTGCCAATAGCTAATTTTATCTAGCCAGTCATTTTTCTCATCGTGAAGCCACATAGCTTTCTTTTTGGCATTTACTTTCTCGGCTACTATCGTTGTTATAAAATGGCCATACCCATGCCAGTCGATTGCTAAATCATAGTTTTTTGGAATAGACTCAACATATGGCAAGATTTCTTTATAATAACTAACCCAATCATTTTTATTTATATAATTTCGAAGTTTCATACGCAATTTTAAATATTTTAATTTAGCAAAAATATTTTTATAATTTTTAATATCTTCCAATTTGTTATTATAATCATACATGGAATTTGTATATTTTACTTTCATTATGTTTATATTCTTAGGAACATCTTTTAAGTATATACCTGTTTTATCTAACATTAATAAATCAATCTTAACATTATTATTTTTTGATAATTCATTTAAGAATCTAATTAATGATACTTCTACACCACCAGAATTTAAGGTAGGAATAGCTATCAAAATATTTTTACTCATAGTTTTATCTTCTCCTTAATTTAAAGACTATTTTTCTTAGATATAAGAAGATTCTTAGTAACAAGTATTTATTATTTCTAATAAGTTTTAAGATACTTCTTCTTTGAATATTAATTAATTTTAGATTGGTTTCATCAACAATTTTTATAAAATCATCATTCTTTATTTCCTTGCATAATTCTATAGTATTTTCTTTACTATATAAATAATATTTAAAGATAAAATCACTAATAGAATTTAAGGTATTAACGTTAGTGCACTCTTTTAGTTTATCATTAATTATCTTATTTTTTGTTAGTTCTTCTTTAATATAAAGATTGACTTTTATGACATTTAGGATGTTTCTTTTATAATTTTTTACATTATTTGTGGCTCCAAGTGGATTAAACATTATTGTATATAAACTGTCATCTATTATATACATATTTTTAATGCTTAATAAAAGTCTTAAATAGAATATAACATCTTCCATCATGGCAATATCTAATGGAAATTTAACTGTCAAAATAGATTTCTTTATCATTATAAGATAACAAAAACAAGGAATACGACCATCTAAGCATCTTGGAATAATTTCTCTAATAATTGATTGATTATCATATTTTTTATTTGCAATATCACTAATATTACCAATCTCTAACTTATTATTATTTGTATCAATTACTTGATAATTACATTTAACAATATCTACTTTTTTTTCTTTGATAGTTTTATACATTAATTCTAGATATTTTTTTTCATAGATATCATCGCAATCGCAAAAGCAAAGATATTCACCGGTAGATTTTTCTATACCAATATTTCTAGTATCAGATACACCAGTATTGGCTTTATCAATGATCTTTATTCTTTTATCTTTTTTTTGATATTTTTTTAAGATATCAAGGCTTTTATCGGTAGAACCATCATTAAGAAATATAAGTTCAATATTTTTGTATGTTTGATTGATTAAAGATTCAATACATCTAGCTAAGTAGTTCTCGCCATTATAAACTGGTATAATAACACTTATTTTATCCATAAAACCTCCATATTATTTTTTTATTAGTAACTTGATTCTTTCTAACATATCTTTAAATTCCCATGTTTTAAAGAATTCAATTACAAAAATTATATTACATAATATAGCACATGCAATAACCATAATAATTACTTCAAAGATATTATTCATTGTAATATGAGTAAATATGCTATAACATATTATTAAATTAATTAATACAAAGATAAAGTTTCTTAGAAATTTTAAGAAATATTCTTTTGATGATTTTTTGAATTCATATTTAAATACTAAATAAGGATCTAGCCATGTTTGACTAAATAATCTAGATAATCCTGTAGCTACAAAAATTCCAAATACACCAAATTTAATTCCTAAAATAATTGATAAGATAATATTAATTATTGCTGATGAAAACGCTCCCCATTTAGCTTTTTTGAATAATCCAGTAGTAATAGCGTAATTGTATCCAGCATACTGAACACCACTAATATAAAAATCTAATACTAGAGCAAAGACAATCGCTGGAGATAATAGAAATTTTGGTCCTATCCAACAAACCCCAATAAACGTATTTAAGAAAGTTACTAACATAATAGTACAGAAGCCATACATCCATGTTGTTATAAATGTTAAAGTATAAAATACTTTTTCTCTATTTTCAATACTATCTTTAGCATTTAAATTACCAATTCCAGCTGTAAAACTAGTGACTACTTTAAATAGTATTTGATTTACTGCTCCGATTAAAAGGGCATAATTTGAGGCAAGTCCTACGGCTGCTAAACCAACTATTTTAGTAATAATTATATTATCAGTACCACTATTAATCGTTGAACTTATTTTATATAACATTAAGTCCTTTACATTTTTAAATATACCTTTTGTTTCTTCTTTTGATAAACTATCTACTTTATTTTCATCTATCTCTGGATACATTTTTTTGCTTTTTATATAAAGAATACCATTGGCAATAAGATTTCTAGATATTTGAATTATTAAAAATAAAATATAATTTTTTAATACTAATAATACTATTATTTTTAAAATACTAGCAAGTAGTTCTGAAAACAAATCAGCATTAGAACAAATATATTCTTTTTGATTGGCTGATATTAATGATCTTCGATATGTTAAAAAATATGATGTAATTGATTGAATCAAAAATAAAATATATATTAAATAAATACTTTCTTTAATGTTAGGAGTTTCATCAATTAAACTATTTAAGAATGGTATGCATAATAAACCGGCTCCAAAAATAAATAATGCAATATAGTTATAACATTTACGATATAATTTCAATAATTTAGATACTTCTTCATGATCTTTATTGGCAATTGGTTTATACATGTTATATATTATAGCATTACCCAGTCCTAATTCTGCAAATGATAAAATGGTTAATATATTAGTAAATAATCCATTTAGTCCTAGATAAACTTCTCCAAGCGTTTTAATAAAGATTGTTCTACAAATAAACTGTAAAAGTAAAACACCAATACGACTAATGACTCCCCAAAAAGAGTTTCTAATTACGTTAATAGTTCTTGATGTTTCTTTGTTACTATTATTTTGCATTTCGCACCTGCTTTTTGTTTCTTTTGCATCAAAGTGAAATTCTTCACCATCAGAAAACCTAATTATGTAAGGTTTGTGGTTTACTCTTTTTTCTTTTGGTGGCAATTTCATATAATTGCCATATATTTGCGTTAGATATTCATCATAATTAACTAATCCCATAAATTTTTGTTTTTCAAATTCAACATTCTGATAATTTGTAACAATGCTTTTTTTAAATGTTTCTTTGTCAATACCATATACAGTTGAGAAAGATGTTAAATAATCTACTTTATCTTCGTCATAATGTGATATTGTTTTTTTTAGTAGCCAACGCATAAATTTAATAGGAATTATTTTTAATAATTTATTATATATTTTTTTATTTATTTCTAAATTTTTATAATAATTAAAATCATTTTTGATTGGAATTAAAGTTGTTATATAATTATAAATTTTATACTGTCTTTTATGTTCTTTACTTAATGGATGATTGCATCCATCAAGAGGAAAAATATCAAGCCATATGGCATCGCTTGAAGTATATGAACTAGCATTTTTTTCTTCAACAAAAATGGTTTCTTTGCATTTTACTTTAGCATATGAAAAATTACACTTTTTATTTATTTCATAGCAATCAAGAAAAAATTTATTTTTTAATTCGTCTTTAGAGATTTTAATAAAACGATCATAATTTTTACGAGTCATTGCAATATCAATATCATCGTCCCACGGGATAAATCCTTTGTGCCTAATTGCTCCGATTAATGAACCGTTGCATAAAAAGTATTTGATATTATATTTTTTACATATTCTATCAATTTCTTTTAAAATTTCAATTTCTACTAGTTGCAATTTTCTAACATATTTTTCCATACTACCTCACATAATTATTATTTTATATAATTATAACATAAAAAGATATCTAAATAAACCCTTTACAGTAAAATAATTGGTAACGTTTTGACATTACCAATTATTTTTATTCACTTAAATATTCCATAAAATTAAGTTTATTTTCAAGAGCAGTCGTCGTTGGCCTTCCTAAATCACTTCTTGCTCCAATTGATGATTTAGCCTCAATTAATGTTAAAACATTATCCTTTTTGGCAGTTTTTAAGGCTTTGTCTAAATCTTTGAAATTATCTACTGATACTGCCTTTTTATAGCCACATGATAAGGCAATTGTTGGAATATCAATATTGCCAGTTACTGTAGGCATACCGCCAACTGTTTCATGAGCTTCATTATTAATGATTATATGAACTAGATTATCTGGAGACACATTGCCTATTACAGGCATAGAACCCATATGCATAAGGAGTGCGCCATCGCCATCAATTATCCAAACTTTTTTATTAGGTTTATTGATGGCAACACCTAGTGCAATGGATGAAGCATGTCCCATTGAACCTACTGTTAAAAAGTCATATTTATGTGATTCATTATTTGCTTCTCTTATTTCAAATAATTCTCGACTAGCTTTACCGGTTGTTGATATAATGGGGTCGTCTTTTGAAACAGCTACAATATGCTTAATAATTTCTTCTCTAGTCATTTTATATTCGTTTTGATAGATAACTTTTTCATCATATTCTAATGCACCTTTTCTAATTACAAAGGCAACATCTTTTCCATCTTTTAATAATTTATTATATTCTTTCATTTTATCTTTTAATTCTTTTTTAGTCGTTTCAGGTGATATTACAAATGAAGAGATTCCCATATCATCTAATAATTTAAGAGTTACTTCTCCTTGATAAATATGTTGTGGCTCATCATGTACATTTGGTTCTCCACGCCAGCCAATAACAAAAATCATGGGAATATTATATACTTTTTCATTTATTAATGAAGCAACTGGATTAATTATATTACCTTCGCCACTATTTTGCATATATACTACGGGTATTTTAGATGTTGCCATATGATAACCGGCAGCAATTGCAACGGCATTGCCTTCATTAGCAGCAATTAAATGATGAAATTTATCAATGCCATATGTATTCATTAAATAGTTACAAAGAGCTTTTAATTGAGAGTCAGGTACTCCAACATAAAAATCGCTGTTAATTGTTTCTATAAAATCTATAACTTTCATTTATTTTTCTCCTTTAATTTCATTAAATATACTTGTGTATATATCTTTTATGTTATCATTTGTTAATCTTATTGGAAAGTTATTTAATCTTTCAATATTTACTGATAATGATAAAGCATCAATATCTTCATAATTTATTTCAATATCATATAAATCTAATTTTATTAACAATTCTTTTAAATAATCTTTTGATGACTCTAAGTCATTATAACCTAATGTATTACTTATTTTAGTTAAAATTGTCAATAATTTATTATCATTATTGCTTTTGGCATAAGTAATCATATATGGATACAAAATTGAATTTACTAGAGCAGCAGCATGTCCATGTGCTATTCCATAGATACTTGTTAATTTATAACAAAGAGCATGCCCAGCTGTTGTTTTAGAAATATTTATGGCTTTACCAGCAATATTTGCAGCTTTTAACATATTAGTATTTCCTATTTTGTTATTTTTTAAATAGCTATCCATATTTTTAATAATAAGTTTCATCGCATCAAGTGAATATTTTTGGCTCTCTTCAGTAGCATTTACCGACCAATATGATTCAATAGCATGGCTTAGAGCATCTAACATGGTAGCTTTTCTTTGATATACTGGTAATGTATCTAAAGAGCTTGGATCAAATACTACAATATTTGGTATGATAGAGGCATCACTAACCGATTTTTTTTCACCTTCGTAATAGATAACAGCAAATGAGGTTGCTTCACTACCGGTACCGGCGGTTGTTGGGATGGCCATTAAGTCAAGGTTATTGGGAACTATCTTTTGATTTAAATAATTTTTTTGTGAATCCATATTGGCAAATAATTTTATACATTTTGCAACATCGATAGCAGAGCCGCCCCCTAATGCAATAATAATATCTGCATTACTTTGTTTGAATTCTTCAACGCCAAGTAAAACTGAATCATATGTTGGGTTTGGGTTAAAATTAGTAAAATAAACTTTATCTATATTTAATAAACTAAGATGATTACCTATTTTTGTTTTACTAATCGATTTAGAGCAAACAATAAATAATTTATGATACTTATTTAAATAATCATCTAATTCTAGATAATTATTTTGGCAATCAATTACTGTTTGTAGCATTTTAATAGTCCTCTGGTATTAAAGTAATTATTTCTTTAATAGAGATACATTCATCATCGACTTCTTTAGCACGATGATTCATTAATATTTTCTCAGCAACATTTTTCATTGCAGGAAAGGCAGCTCTTATTAATTGATTGGCATATATTACAATATTTACGCCTCTTTTTTTAAATTCTTCTTCAGTTACTGTATTAAATGAAGTTGGAACAACGACTATTGGGGTAGATTTATCTTTTGCTCTAAACTTTTCAACGAATTCAAATATTTCTGCTGGATCTTTTTTTCTAGAATGAATCATAATAGCGTCAGCTCCGGCTTTAACATATGCGAATGCTCTTTTTAAGGCGTCTTCCATTCCCTGCTCTAAAATTAAACTTTCAATTCTAGCACAAATCATGAAATCTTTGCTTTTTCTGGCAGCTTTTCCAGCCTTTATTTTTTCACAAAAGTGTTCTATATCATCTTGAGTTTGGACGACATCTGTTCCAAATAATGAATTCTTTTTAAGGCCTATTTTATCTTCGATTATAACCATAGAAACGCCCATTCTTTCAAGAGTTTTTACAGTATAGACGAAGTGTTCTTTCAAACCACCTGTATCACCATCGAAAATAATTGGTTTAGTGGTTACTTCCATAATATCATCGATTGTTCTAAAGCGTGATGTCATATCTACTAACTCAATATCCGGCTTACCTTTATCAGTAGAATCACAAAGTGAACTAATCCACATAGCATCAAATTGTTTCATACCACCATTTTTTTCTTCAACGGTTGTTTTTTCTACCAATAAACCGGTTAAGCCACTATGGGCTTCCATAGCAGTTACTAAGCCCTTCATATCTAATACTCTCTTTAATCTAGAACGTCTAAAATCAGGGAGTGATAATTCTAATCTAGAACGATCATCTATATCTTTATATTTTTTATCTTTTGAATATGGGTATTCAATTAATTCTCCACCATATGATTTTAATATTTCAATTACTTCTTCTCTTACAGGTTTTTGATAACCAACTTTCCAGTTATCGCCATGAACGACATAGTCAGGTTTATATTTAAGTAAATTCTTTTTGTAGCTTAATTCTTTTTGCATAACTACTTTATATACACCATCAATATTTTCATATAATACTTTTCTTTCTTCATATGGTACTAATGGAAACTTTTTATATTCTACTACGGCTTCATCTGATAGAACACCAATTATTAATTTTCCTAGTTTTTTTGCTTTGTTAATTATAGCTATATGTCCTCCGTGAATTACGTCAGTTGACATGCACATATAAACGATTTTCTCATTTTCTGCTTTTTTCATTTTTTTAACTCCTTAACTTTATTTTTAACTATTTCTAGATCATTTTTATTATCAATTTCCATACATAATCTATCTTTTATATCAAAGCCATATAGGTGACATTTATCAGATACTTCATTAAAAGCATTTTCAGCATAACATAGTCTTTGGTTATTTTCACAAAAATCGATAATACTATTTAACCAAATGCACCAGTCTTCTTTTTTAATTTTATATAAAGGCTGGGCGGTAATGGCATTATCGAAATATTCAATACCAATTTTCTTAATTTTATTATTTTGAATAACAGCCTTAAAATCTTTTTCTGGCAAAGGTAATGTTGATGTTACTACCATGGAACTTTTTTCATTATTTACAATATCTTTTAAAACGCTTTCTTCATATACTAAGTCTCCATGCATCATTATGATATCATCATTCAAATAATTTTTAGCGCAATATATTGAATAGATATAGTTTGTTTCTTTATAAATTGGATTATTAACAAAGGAATAATTCATATCTATATTTAAACTTTTGCAATAGTTAATTAAATTATCTACGAAAGGACCAGTTGTCATAACAACTTCTTTTATGCCAATTTTATTTAATAATTTTAATTGTCTACTTACAATAGTTTCATTTTCATATATTTCTGTCATGCATTTAGGATGTGTCTTGGTAATTTCTCCCATTCTACTACCTAATCCTGAATTTAAAATCAATGCTTTCATTATCTACTCCTTTTTGTTTATTATACTCTTTTTTTATCTATCTTTCAATGAATTTGACACTAAATAAGACAATTCATTTTGGTAAATTAAAACTATTGATTTTCATCAATAGTTTTATTCTTTTTTTTATTTTTTTCTTTGTCTTTCTTTTTCATTTCTTCAAGTTCTATTTGCATGGTCATTTCTAAATCTTTTTCTTCTTGCCTAGTAGCATTTATCGCCATGCCAAGAACGAAAATATATGATAAGAAATATACCCAAACCATCATGATAATAATGGCTGCTAAATTCCCATAAATGATGTCATATCTAGCAAAATGATTTAAATAAAATTTAAAGATTAAAGTAGCTAATACCCAGCCTACAGTTGTAAAAATTGCCCCATATGTTGTTTCTTCACTTTTAATATTTCTACTAGGAGCGATAGTATATATTAGTTTAATATTTAAATATATTATAAGTAAAGTGATTGGCCATTTAATAATATTAAATAATATAAACACTTCATTAGCATATTTAGACAATAATTTAGCGCTTTGCATCATTGATAAAATATTATTACCAAATATTGGTACTATCAATAAGAAGACAAATAATATTATAACAATAAATAACATTATTATGGAGCTAACTCTTGCTTTAATATAGTCATTATTTTTAATCTTATATAATGTGTTTGAGGTATTAATTATCGCATATGTACCATTAGATGCTATGACAAAGGCTACAATATTAAATATTCCAACGCTTCTATCGAAACCTTTACCTGAGATAACATCAATAATAACTTCACTTACTTGATTGGGCATTATATTTCTTATAAGATTAGTTACAAAATCAATTGATATTCCAAAATTAGAGGCAATTAAAACAACAATTGTCAAAAGTGGAATAATAGCCAAGATAATGTTAAAGGCAATATTTGATGGTAAGATTGTCATTTCTGGCTTTCGTAAGATTTTATTTATTTTTTTTAAATACCCCTTAATTTTGTCTTTCATATTAGACTCCTCTTATAACTTTTCTTTTGCTTGTCTCATTGATAATGTCGCTTCATTAATAGCATCATCAATTGTTTTAATATCATCATTTATCATGCTATAACCAAGTGTTGCTCCAAATTCATGTGGCAATTCTTTTAGTTCTTTACTTAGTAATCTTGTATATTCAATTACTTTCTTTTCATCATAACCAACCATATAGATTAAGAATTCATTGCCATCTGTTCTAACTATATCAGTATTTTCTTTTTGGTTATTAATTAAAATACTGGCAGCTTTTTTGATTACTTCGTCGCCTTCAGCGTGACCATAATTATCATTAATATATTTTATATTATTTAAATCAATAATAACGATACTTTGAGGATATATAGTATTATCTTCCCATACTTTAATATTATAATTTAAGTAATTTCTATTTTTTAATGATGTCATTACATCAATATATTTTAGTTTATCATCTTTATTTAAATTTTTCTTTTTTGTACGAATTTTAAGGATAATAAAGAATAATATTATTAAAGATAATGTAGTACCAAGAGTAATCAATAAATATTTTATCATATTACTTACATGATTCTTAGAATTAACAATATAGTCTGTATTATAAGTATATTTAATTGTATTATAATCAATACTTGATACGTAGTAATTAAATAATTCATAGAATGTTTTATTTTTGTTAACATCACGAATTACGAAACGATAATCATTATCAAGCGTATTTTGGTATATTATTTTATAATTTTTAAATTTGTTATCTTTATAATATTCATAAGTATCTCTATCAATAACAATAATGCTATCTTTTTTTATACCACGAAGTAATTCATCAGTATTAGAGAATATTTTAGTTGTTATACCATTCGAACTTAAATAATCATATAAATATGTATTACTTGTTGTATATATTTCTTTTCCTTTTAAACTTCTTACAGAATTAACAACCATTGGTTCTGTACTAATAACAAAATATTCTTCTTTAAATGGACTATTAGTTTCTAATACATCAACATTAATGCCGTTTGTAGCAAAGTTAGCAAATATTAAATCAACTTCACCATGTGATAATGCTTGTTTTAAATCGTTAATATTATTATATTCAACTATTTTAAAATCAATATTGGCAAGATCTTCAAAGCCACTTAGATAATTTGATAATGTGCCTACAAATTCTTTATTAACTGTGCTTTCAAAAGGCATATTAGTAACATAACCATAAGTATAACTATTAGCGTTGTAGCTCATTTTTTCAGCTTCAGTAATCTTTTTATATTTAAATAATGTATTTAAGAAATAGTCTTTGTATAATTTATCTTTATATGTATCATTATAGATAATATTATATTTGCTCATGATACTTTTTAAAGTCTTATCATTACTAATCGTTAAAATATATTTTTGATATAATTCACTAATATGAAAGACGATTTGTAAATCATTGCTCAAGATATCATCTAAGTATAAATTATTAGGGATAGCGATGTATTTAACATCTTCACTATCTAATGTTTTTAATAAGTCTTCAAAGGTTTTACATGTTGTAATTTTTATATCTTTACCATCATTTAAAAAATATCTTATATTGGCAATATCACTATCAAGTACTCCTAATGTTGTGTCTTTTAAATCAGATATATCATTGATAGTATCTTCTTCTTTACCGACAATTACATAATAATCACGATACATTTCAATATCGTTATCTGTTAGTTCATAATTATAATCAACCACTTTAAAAGCAACATCTTTTAAATTTTTTGCATTGTTAGTTAAATATGATATTTTATTAAATTCAATTTCATAAGCTTTAGTAAATTCTTCAAGATAAGAGAATATTATACCCTCTCCATCCTCACCATATACTGGTACATCATTATAAACACTAACATCAATTACACTGCTAGTATGATTACTTATCCAATTTTTTTCTAAAATTGAAAAACTTGAAATATCTTTTGTATAATTTAAAACAAATATAACAGCAGATATTGTAAATATTAAGGCAATTATTGATAAGATAATTATTTTGTTAATTTTGTTATTTTTTTTCATAGAATCTCCTTAATTTTTAGTCCAACTAATTTTTTCTTTATTTGGGTGTTTTGTACCAGCAATAGTATATGATTTATTATTTCCTTCTTCATCTTTTTCTTCTTCTTGTTTTATTAAGAATTCAAAGTCATAGCATTCAATTACTTCTTCACTATAGTTTTCTAATGTTTTAGATGCAATTTCTTTAGCTTTATCTTTGGATGTTGCTTTAGTAACATTAATAGTTGTATAAATGATTTTTCCTTGAATTCTAACGTTTGCACTTGTTACTTCTTCAAGTGACTCTAATTCACCTTTAACTTCCTTTAGAAGACCATCTTTAACCTCTACTATATTATTTAGTCTATCACCATATTCACTTTTACCAGTTGAAAACAACATGCGAGAGAATATAGCAAAAATAATTATTAATAAAATTAAAGTTAATCCTAATATTATTGCTAACCCCTTATGTCTTTTTATTAATTTCATTCTTTTACGCCTCCACTATGTTATTATTATACAATAAATTAATTTATTTGTCGAGTGATATGTTTTATTATATGAAAATAATATTATGAATATTTAATTATTATACATAATTAAAAGGAATGCTTAAATAACATTCCTCATAATCCGTTTTTAATTATTAACACCATGTCTTACCATATATGTATCCATAGTTATTTTTTCAAATCTAAAACCGTTATTTTTACCATATCTTATGATATCTCTTAGGGCATCTCTTGTTGGATATTTAACATCATGCATTAAGACCATATTAGCTCTATTATATGATAATGCATTTACGACATTATTATATACTTGACTTTTAGTATTAGCGCCTCCGGCATCATTTGAATCGACATTCCAGTCGTAGTAGCGGTAGCCTCTATCCAATACCATACTGGTTAGTGTTGTCATGATTCCTCTTTGATAATTTCTACTGACAGTATTGCTAGATCCTCCAGGAAATCTTATGATTTTTGATTCAATACCTGTTAAGTTTTTAACACGATTACTTACGCGATTTAAATCTTCAAAATAATTGTCAACTGATGAATATACATATGAATAGTTATGGGTAGCAGTATGTAGTGCAATAGTATGACCTTCATTTGCGATTCTTTTAATTAAATAGTCAGGCCCATTGCAAGTTACAAAGAAAGTGGCTTTAACCCCTTCTTCTTTCAATATATCTAGAATAACATTGGTTGTTCCTTCATTAGGACCATCATCAAAAGTAAGATATATTGTACCAGCACCAATTGTGCCATTATTATATAAGCTAGCACTTCTTACTACCACCGTTCTTATTACTTCAGTTTTATTTCCACTATTATCAGTTACAGAATATGTTAATTTATAAATACCGGCTGATGTTTTTACTTCGCCACTTACTGTTACTTTGTCTGTTATATCACCATCGCAGTTATCAGTGGCTGTATAACCTGGTTCATTATAATTAATACCAATATTTTGATATATTGTTGTATTACCTTTTAATGTAATTTGTGGCTTCTCTTCATCAACTTTAACAATTTTTATTTCTGTTTTATATAAATTATTAGATTTATCTTTTACACTTAAATATATTTTGTCATCTTTAATTTCTTTAACTACGTTATTTGTAATATCTCCATCATATTCGTCAGTAGCTTCGTAATTAATATTAGGTATTTCAGTAGTATTTGGACATATTCTTATGATATCAGAATCTATTTTAATAAATGGATCTATATTATCAATAATATTAATTGTTCTTATTTTTTTTATTGTAATAAATTTATATTTAAGATAGTACGTTATAGTATACTTACCTATTTTATTCTTATTAATTTTATTATTTGTTTTTATTTTTTTAGTTATGTCTTTAAAAGCAAAACTTGCTTTATAACCAGGTTCAACATATTTTTCATTATAATTAATTGTTATTTCCTTATCACCTAGTAAGGAAATTTTAGGTATTAAGAGATAAATAAATATAGATAAGATTATTGGTATTATAAATAATAATTTTTTATAGTTTTTTTTCTTTATTAAACTTTGTTCTTTTATTGTAGCTAATGCTTCAAGTTCGATAATTAATTCTGATATTATTTCTTTCTTTTTACTAGATATTCTTCTTCTTTTATTTTTATGTTTGTTTTTAGCATTACTACCTTTTATTTTATTATCTATACTACCAACTGCCATTTTACTACCTCTTTTTATTTTTTAGTATTTTTTTAATATTTCTAGTGATCTAGTTCTAACATACTTTTTATTTTCTACTCCCCAACCATCGATATTGGTGCCGTAGTTATCAAAGAAAATTGGTATTCCTTTTTTAATAAACCAGTCATCCAAATTAAATACAGCATCGTCAGTTAAAATATTACCTTCAGCATCGACGACATCAGTTTTCTTTAATTGATATGGCACTAAGATAATATCTCTCTTTAATCCTAAATGGCGCATATCTCTGATTTTTGCAACTCCTTCATTTTCTAACGAATGAACTCTCGTAAGTACGAAAGTATTGTCAACTTCATTAAGAATTCTAATTGCATCATTAATAACTGGGCTTTTTTCTAAAACATACACCCAATCTTTCTTTATGACATGTTCTGTATCGTCAACATATTCACCATTTTTTTGTTTTTGCCAATAATCTTCAAAAAGTGGTTCATACGTATCCTTAATTACTCCATCAAAATCAACATATTTTCTTGGTTTCTTTAAAATATAAATTTTTTTATCCATTCCAAAACCTCTCCTTTAATATTTATTTTTTTATATCCCCTAATTTTACTGATACTCTTTTTGATACACCTGATTCTTGCATTGTTACTCCATATAAGGTATCAACATATTCCATAGTTCGTTTTTTATGTGTAATAATAATAAATTGCGTTTTATCACGATATTTATCTAAATACTCAGAAAAAGCATCGACGTTTGCTTCATCCAAAGCGGCTTCAACCTCATCAAACAAACAAAATGGAACAGGCCTTACATTAAGTATTGCGAATAATAATGATATGGCTGTAAATGTTCTCTCACCGCCAGATAATGCTTGAATACTTTTTAAATTTTTTCCTGGTGGTGTTGCTTCAAGTTCAATACCGGTTTCTAAGACATTGCTTGGGTCTGTCATATATATATCGGCATTACCTCCACGAAATAATTCTTTAAAGACACGTTTAAATTCGTTCCTTATTTCATCAAACGTGGTAACAAATTTTTCCTTCATGATATTATCCATGTCATTTATTATTTCTAGTAATGTATCTTCAGCTTTATTTAAGTCTTCTTTTTGTTTAGTCAAGAATTCATATCTTGAATTAATTCTTTCAAATTCTTCAATACTACCTAAATTGACGATACCAATTTCTTTAATATCATCTTTTAATTTAAGGACTTCTTTTCTTATCTCTTCAGGATTATCTTCAAGGATATATTTGTCCTTGGCGCTATTATAAGTTATACTGTATTCTTCTGTCAAGCTGTTTAGAAGAGTATCAATTTTTACTTCTAAGCGACTATTTTTAAGTTCAATATCTTTAAGATTTTTTTCTAATTTTTGAGTATTTAGATTACTTGTTTTACTCATTGCCTCAATTTCTGATATATCATTGTTTAATTTATCACGATATGTATTTTTTAAATTAATATCATTATTGATATTACTAATATCATCTTTAATTTGATAATATTTTTCTAATAATTTTGATTCTTCTGAATCTGTTTCATTATTAGCAATAGTTTCAATATCTTTTAGTTCTCTTTCTAGACTTATTAGTTCTTGCTTTATTGAATCTCTTAAGCTATTTTTATTTTTTAATTCATTTTCTAATGTGTTTTTATCAATCGAAGCAACTGATATTTTGTTTTCATAAACTTTTAATTTGCTGTTAGTTTCATCAATTATACTTAAATTATCTTGATTAATGTTTAATAAATTATTTAGTTTATCTTTGGCAGCTTGTAGGTCATATTTTTCTTTAATGACATTATTTGTTTTAATTTTTTCTCCACCAGTAATTGATCCTCCAACATTAACTACTTGTCCATCAAGAGTGACAACTTTATATCTATTATCTATTTTACTGCTTATAAGATTAGCATTTTTGATATTATCAGCAAGGATAACATTGCCAAGTTGGTTCATAATTATATTTGTATATTTATCATTATATTTTACAACTTTATCTAAAGTGTTAATAAAGCCATCCATTATACTAATTTTATTTAATGATTCAGAATCAACATAACGTGGTTTAATGACATCAAGTGGGAAAAATGTAGCTCTTCCTAATTTTTTTTCTTTTAAATAATCAACCATTCTACTGGCATTTTTGCGATCACTTACAACTAAGTAGTTGCTGGCTGCTCCAAGACTAGTTGATATAGCTAGACTATATTCATTATCTACTTCGATTAAAGCTCCAATTACATTTTCAATACCGCTAAAAAGAGGATTGTGTAAAAGAGATTTAATGCTATTTGGAATAGTATTACTATTATTAATCGATTCCTCTAGATAATTGATTTCATATTTTAAATTAGTAATAAGGCGATTATTTTCACTTATCTTACTATTTAATTCATCAATGTTTTTCTTAATATCATTATAAATACTAGTATTATTTACAATATCATTTTCTCTTAGTTTTATTTTTTCATTTAATAATGTAATATCATTTATAAGATTATTTAATTCATTGTTTTTATTTAAGGATAATTCTTTAATGTTATTTATTTTATTAATATTGTCATCAGTTTTAATATATTTTTTTCTTTCCCTTAATAATCTAATATCTGCATCAGTTTGTTCTAATAATTTAGTATTATCTAGTATCTTATTATTTAATTGTGTTAATTCTTCATTTAATTTATTTAGTTTTTCTTTACCCTCTAATAAACTAATATCATATGTTGTACTATTTTTATTAAGTTCTGTAATATTATCATTTAATTCTGTAATTTTAGTACGATTATTATTTAGTTCTGCCGAATAGGCATCGATATCATGTATTATTAGTGATATATCATAATTTGTTAATTTATCTTTATATTCAGTATATTTTCTAGCTTGCTCACTCTGAATGCGAAGAGGTTCTAAGTTGGTTTCTAGTTCTTTAATTATATCGTTAACACGATTAATATTATTATTAGTACGCTCTAGTTTTCTAATAGCTTCTTCTTTTCTCTTTTTATATTTTAAAACGCCAGCGGCTTCTTCAAAGACAACTCTACGATCAACTGGTTTAGTTGATAATATTTCATCAATTTTACCTTGGCCAATAATATTAAATGATTCTTTAGCAGCACCACTATCTGTAAGTAATTCTGTAATATCTTTTAAACGACATTTTTCGCCATTTAAATAGTATTCATTTTCTCCGCTACGATACAAGACTCTTTTTATCGATACTTCATTAAAATTTATAGGTAGATGTCTATCTGTATTATCAAACACGATATTAACCATGGCACTATTTAAAGGTTTTCTACTTTTTGAACCTGAAAAAATGACTGATGTTGAATCAGTTGCTCTAATTTGCTTATTAGAAGCTTCCCCCAAGACCCATCTAACAGCATCGACAACATTACTTTTACCAGATCCATTTGGGCCAACAATACCATTAATGTTTTTAGTAAATTCAAAATTTGTTTTATCGGCAAATGATTTAAAACCGTATGCTTCAATTCCTTTTAAGTACATTATATTCACCTACTTATATGACTATATAAATTATACCTTATATTCTTTTTTTTGACAAGGATTTAAATGAATAATTAATTGTATGAATCATTAATATTTAAACTTTTATTATTTTTAATTTTATTTATATTGAAAAATATTTTATTTTATTATATAATTATAAAGAATAGAAGGAAAATGGTTGGTGATACGATGAAAAGTACAATTGATTTTGTTAATACACCCGTTGTTGATGTAGTTAACCAAATTATTTTAGAGTCAGCTAGAGCTGGAGCTAGTGATATTCACTTTGACCATTTTGATAACTGTTTAAGAGTTAGAATTAGGGTTGATGGCATATTAAATGACTATGCTGATATTCCTAATAATGTTAAAAATAATGTAATTACAAGAATAAAGATTATATCTGGTATGAATATAACTGAAACAAGATTACCGCAAGATGGCGCTATTAAAACAACGTTATCTGGACTAGATCTTGATATGCGTGTTTCTTCACTACCTACCAAAAAGGGTGAAAAAATAGTTATAAGAATACTTGATTACTCAAGGAGTATGCAAGGTATTGAATATTTATTCTTTTCTGAAGAAAATTATAAAAAAATACTTAAAATGTTATCTGCTCCGAATGGTATCATATTGGTAACTGGTGCTACAGGTTCTGGTAAATCAACGACTGTTTATTCTTTTCTTCAAAGATTAAATGTTAAAGGCACCAACTTGATTACTGTTGAGGATCCCGTTGAAATGGATATTGAAGGAATTAATCAGGTACAAGTTAATAGCGAAATTGGACTAGACTTTGCGACTGTTTTAAGAAGTATTTTAAGACAAGACCCTAATGTTATTATGATTGGTGAGATAAGAGACTCTGAAACCGCTCAGATTGCAGTACGTGCTTCAATTACCGGACACTTGGTATTATCAACATTACATACTAATAACTCGCTTACTACTATTGAAAGACTTCTTGATATGGATGTTGAAAGATATCTATTAGCAACTGCTTTATCTGGTATTGTCAGTCAAAAGTTAGCTAGAAAATTATGCGATAAATGTAAGAAACCAAGAGAAACAACACCATATGAAAAAGAAATGTTTAGACGATTCTTAAATATGGATGTTAATCAAATATATGATGCTGTTGGATGCCCTGAATGTTCTGGCGGATATAAAGGCAGAATTGCTATACAGGAGGTATTATTAATATCACCAACTGTAAGAGATGCAATAAATGCTAAAATGCCTAAAGCGCAACTTAGAAATTTGGTATATAACTCTGATGTTATTACCCTACTTCAAGATGGTTTATATAAAACACTAGCAGGATTTACAACTATCGAAGAAATAATTAAACTTACTGAGGCAGATGATGAAGTTAATGCTGAAGAAAAATTTAAAAGTATTAGGCAAGGAAATGTTCAAGGTTGAGAACTTTCCTTTTTTTAGGCATATTAATGGAACCAATAAGCGCCTTTTGAGTAAACTATAATAGATACAAAAAGGAGGTATGCTTATGTATTACTATGGAGGTTACTCTGGAAATAATTCAGGATGTGGATGTGGAGGATCATACTCTTATCCAATGTATGGATATGGTTATACTGGAGGATATGGTAATAGTGCTGCAATTGTACTAGTTCTATTTATTCTTCTAGTTATCATTCTGGGTTCACGTACATTTGGTAACAATTAAATAAAGGGAGTGCTTCCCTTTTTTCTTTACAAAAACATCCTTTTGTGTTAAAATACTACTGAAAGAAGGGATAGTATGATTAAAACTTCTGATATATTAGATGAAAAAGATAAGCATTTACGTGCTAAAAATAAAGAAGTAACCTTTCCTCTTAGTAGTGAGAGAAAAAAATTAATTGAGGATATGCTTGAACACTTATATTATTCACAAATTGATGCATATGCAAAAAAATATGACTTACGTCCTGGTATGGGACTAGCTGCTCCACAAATGGGAGTTAATGAAAAGTTTTTTGTTATCTGCCATGAAGAAACTGAAGGAAATTTTAAAAATTATGTTTTAATTAATCCAAAAATGATATCAAACTCCGAAGAATTAATTTATGCTGGCGAAGGCGAAGGATGTTTAAGTGTCAATCGTGATGTTCCTGGAATTGTTCCAAGATATGCTAGAGTTACATTTACAGGTTTTGATATTGATGGCAATCCAATAAAGATTCGTGCTAGAGAGGAATTAGCAATTGCTTTCCAACATGAAATGGATCACTTAAATGGTATTATGTTTTATGACCATATTGATCCAAATGATCCATATAAAAACAAAGATTATATGCGTGAGATATAATCTTTTTATTATACTATATATTTTATTATCAATTATTTTATTTTTTATCTCATTATAATAATTCATATTACTCCTTCTCATACATAATTATTTATTATCTTTTTCCAATTCCTTTAAACTTTTATCTGGTGTTGGTAAATTTTCAGGTAAAGTTCCACCAGCTTTTTTAATAGCATTTCTTACAATTTTACCAACATTATAATGTGTTTTATTGGCATTAGATTCACCTGTTATATTTTCATTTCTTATTTTTTGTTCCGTTTGAGAAATTCTAAATAGATTTGCAATCAATTCATCACTTCCCATATTATCGAGTATTTCCTCTCGATATCTTAGCCCTTTTCTTTTAGCTATATCATTAGCGGTTTCACCATTATATAATCCTTTATATCCATAATTGTGGAATTTATCAAAATTCTTAACACCAGCATTTTTAGCCGTTAGATTTAGAGAATGATTCCCTTTTTTGGTTAACTCTCGATTATATAACCTTTTTTCATCTTCAGATAAAGCGTTATACTCTTTTTCAAATAATTCTTGACGCCTTGTTTGAATTGCAAAGTATGTTTGGGCTAAGGCTACAATCTTCTTTTTCGAATCTCCATTTTGAGCAATCAAATAGCAGGCATATCTGGTTAGTTTATAATTATTTATTTTCCTTTTTGCTTTTGACCCTATTTCGACCATTTCGCCCAATTGGACAAAATGGTCATTCATATTTTGGCCACTATTTTTGCAAGTTATTTTTGCTTTATTAATTACAGGTAAAAATTTTCTGTATTCACTATAATTAAGTACTTTACCTAATTCTCTGGCACTCCAATATTCATTTCCTAATTCGTCAATATGCTTAATACTTTCAAATAACACTTTATTTGTTTCTAATTTTTTCATTTTTTTATCACTCCTTTGATTTAAAAAAAAGATATATTTTTATATCCTTTCATAAAAGATATTCCCGGTTTATCTTGTGAATTACTTTTTTTATGATTAATTTCTTTAATAAATATTAAATTTGACACATAAATATGCAAAAAAATAACACATTTTTGTGTTATTTTTCATTATCTATATATTCTTTTACTTCTTCGATTGTTTTATCAAAGTTATTAATATCTACATTAAACCATTTTATATTAAACTGATGATTGAAGAATGTATATTGTCTTTTGGCATATCTACGAGAATTTCTTTTAATTAAATCAATAGCTTCTTCATATGATGCTTCATTATCAAAATATTTATATAGTTCTTTATAACCAATAGCACTTAATAATGGTTTAGTTCTTACACCTTTATCATAAAATGATTTTACTTCAATGGTTAAGCCATTATCAATCATTTTATCTACTCTATCATTAATTCTTTGATATAACTTTTCTCTATTATCCATAGTTAGGCCAATAAAAGTAGCATCATATAATAAAGTATTACCATTTTTATTTTCACTAATAGATTTATGATTATCTTTATAATAATTTAGAGCTCTAACTACTCTTCTTCGATTATATCTATCGATATTAATATCTTTATCTAGTTTAATTAATTCTTGATATAATTCTTCAGTAGACTTATCATCATATTGATTAATATTGTCATTTTCATCACTTAAGGTATAGTCATATAAAGCACTTTTTATATATAAACCTGTACCACCTACGATAATGATATTTTTATTACGAGAAGTTATTTCATCAATTTTTTTTCGGCAATCTTTTTGATAATCATAAATGGAATAATCTTCAGTTACTTCTTTTATGTCGAATAAATGATGAGGAATATTTTCTTTTTCTTCTTCAGTTACTTTGGCAGAACCAATATCTAATCCTTTATATATTTGGACAGAGTCACCATTAATTATTTCAGCATTATATTGTTTAGCTAATGCGATTGATAATTTAGTTTTACCAACACCAGTAGGTCCAGTAATAACGATAATCATTTAATCACCTCTTTAACATTTTATCTGATAATTTAATTCTCGTATCTAATTCTTTTAAAAATTGTTTATTATATACTTTACGTTTAATATTTTTTTCTAGTGTTTGAATCATTATATTATTTTTATTAATAATTTCAGTTTCTTGAGTTTCAAGCATGATATCAATTATCTCTGTAATACTATCTGATTTAGATATAACTGCTAAATATGGTTTGCGCTTATCGTTATAATATACATCTTCGCTATCTAACTTATGCACTAATACATTACCTAGGGCCATGACAAAAGTTCTTAGGCAAACAGCACGGTATAAGTTATATTCATTTTTATCAAATGATAAGTGTAATTCATCAACGAGTTCATTATTTTCAAATAAATAGAATGTTAAAATCATATTGTTTTGGAAAACGATAGCTAGTCTTCTTCCATCTTTTTTCCAAATATAATTTTCATATACTTTATATAGTTCATTAATTCTATCAGATAATTCATCTACAAATTTATTCATAATTATATACTCCTATGAAACATTTTTTCTAGTTCATATATACTAAAGTGAATGATTGATGGCCTGCCATGTGGACAATTATATGGGTTTTTGCATTTTCTTAAATCATTGATTAATGATTCCATGGATGGTTTATCAATGAAGGTATTACCTTTAATACTCATTTTACAGGCAACCATTTTAGCTAAATTATCTCTAAATTTTTCTAAGGTAAAATCATGTCCTTTTGATAAAATCATTTCAATTATTTGTCTTACAATTTGTTCTTCTTTACCAGTTGTAAACCATGTAGGATGTTTAATTACTCTAATACTGGACTGACCAAATTCTTCAATTTCTATATTTAAAGATGTAAGAATATCAATATTTTCTTTAATAGTTAAAAATTCATTTTGTGGTAATTCTATTACTATTGGTACAATGGGACTAATTGTGTTACCACTAGGATGACTTAATTCATAACTTACACGTTCATAATTACATCTTTCTTTAGCTGCATGTTGGTCAATTAAATAGATTCCTTCATTATTTTCACAAACTATATATGTACCTAGAAGCAAAGCTACGGGATATAATTCAGGCAATTTTTCACCATCTTCGATTTCTATGGCATCACTTTTAATTTCTTCATCAATATTATTTCCATAATCAGTTGTATCTTCTTCATTTATATTAAAATTAATTAAATCACTCAGTTTATTTTTATATTCTTCACTATTATTACTAGTACTTTCTCTTTCAATATTTAGAGTCATATGAGTATATTTTGGCATTTCTTCTTCTTTTAAATTAATGCTTGGAATTAACATTTTCTCTTTTAATGAAGAATCAATTGTTTCTTTTATTAACTTATTTAGTTCATCAAAATTACTAAATCTAATATCTAGTTTAGATGGATGAATATTGACATCTAATAAGCTTGGATCAGTTTCAATTATTATTGCACATATAGGATACCTTGAATCCTCTTTATAATTACTATAGGCTTCATTTATTGATTTATAGAGAATAGTATTTCTAACTACTCTACCATTAACAATTGTGGTCATATTATTTTTATTTGAACGTGTTAATTCTGGAAGAGAAATATAACCACTAATTTTATAATCATCATTTTCACCATCGATAGGAATCATTTTTTTAGTAATATTTATACCATATATATTATTAATTACTTTTAGTAAATTTCCGCTACCATTGGTATTTAAAATCTCTTTATCATCATTTATTAATTTAAATCTGATGTTGGTATAAGATAAGGCTATTTTATTCATATAATCAATGACATTAGCAGCCTCAGCATAAGTACTTGATAAGTGTTTGAGTCTAGCTGGGGTATTATAAAACAAATTAGTTATTCTAAAACTAGTACCTGTTCTTCCAGAAGTGTCGCTAACTTCAAGAGTATTGCCACCTTTAATATGAATATATGTGCCTATTTCTTCGCCTTTTAAGCAAGTTTTTAATTCTACCTCAGATACAGAGGCAATAGATGGTAGAGCTTCACCTCTAAAACCTAATGAACTTATATTAAATAAATCATCATCATCATATATTTTACTAGTGGCATGTCGTAAAAAGGCTGTTTTAGCATCTTCCCTGTCCATACCTAACCCATTATCAGTAACAATTATTTCTTTTAAACCAGATTCTTTTAATTCAACAGTTATTTCATCACTTTTAGCATCAATTGAATTTTCAATTAATTCTTTAACAATGGATACGACTCTTTCGACAACTTCACCAGCAGCAATTTTATTAGCCAAATTTTCATCCATTACTTTTATTTTAGCCATACTACACCACCATCTTTCAAATAAATAATAACACTAATTATTTTTTCAGTCAATAAACATTAATAAAACACCTAAATATGAATATTCCTATTTAAGTGTTTCTATTTGTTTTTTTATTAATAATTCTATTTTTTATGTTTAAAAATAATATTAGTTTTCATTATAAATACTAAGACAATTATAAATAATATTGCATAGATGATTACTCCAATTGTATTATCATATAAAACATATACAAGCATGGCTATGGCAAATAAACTATCAATTAAATATATGACTAGTACTGTATTTCGGTGTGATAAATTTAAATTAAGTAATTGATGGTGTAAGTGTTCTTTGTCTGGTTCATCTATTGGCTTTTTATTTATTATTCTTCTTAAAATGGCAAATAATGTATCCATAATAGGAATGGCTATTAAACATACTGGTACAAGCAAGGTAGTTAAAGTAACATTTTTGAATCCTAATAAGGCAATTACAGCAATCATATAACCTAAAAACATACTACCAGAATCACCCATAAATATTTTAGCTGGATTAAAGTTATGACATAAGAAACCTAACGTTGCTCCAAGCATAATAAAAGTTATCATGGCATCTAAACCGAAACTATGCGTCCAACCAATAATAACTATACCAATTGTTAAAAAATATATTGATGATAATCCTGCTGCTAGGCCATCTAAACCATCAATTAAATTGATGCAATTGATTATGGCGACTATAAAAATTATGGTTATTGGGTAACTAAAGATACCAAACTCGATATAAAAGCCAAAAGCTGATAGATTTCTTAATAAGATATCACCATAAATAGCTACCACTGCTGCGGCAATCAATTGAAATAAAAATTTTATTTTGGCTGGAACTGGATTAATATCATCAACGATGCCTGTTATAATAATTATGATGCTTCCTATTAAAATTGCATTCATACGTAGTGACATTTCTCCAAATAAGATATAACCTAGCAAAAATCCCATGTAAATTCCAAGCCCACCTAATCTTGGCATTGGTTTAGTATGCACTTTTCTGCCATTAGGAATGTCCATAGCATTAATATGTAAGGCTACATTTTTTACAAATGGAATAATTGCTAAAACAAATAAAAATGGAATAATAATCATATAAATTATATTTTTTGTATACATCTTTTATCAACCTTCTCCTACTCATTTGATAATATATCAATATTATCAATCAACCATTTATTATTATCTTTTATTACTCTTACTGTTGCAAGTGTATTTTTGTTATTAGTCCATTTTTCATAAATGATGCTATCAATTTTATTGTCAGTAGCATCTAAAATATATATATTTGTACTATCTCCTCTAAAATAATATGTTTGGTAACTTACTAAATTACCTGCTAAATAATAGCCATCATCAGTATATGCAAAATAAGTGCCTAAGTCTTCTATATATTTTTTTATACCATTTTCTGTAAATAAATTATTCATAACTTCATCAAAATTAGTTATTTTTTTATAAGTAATATTGCCAATTGTAATGGTATCGGTTTGATCTACGGTAAATCTGTTATTAACAACATCATATAGTATTTTTACGTCTTTATATAAATTATTAACAATATCTTTTTCTAAATCATAGTTATTATTATCTTTTTCAATATTTTCCTCTATAATTGGGATTTCTTTATTGATATTTCTTTTATCTAAAAAGAAAATCGTTACTAAGTAGAATAAAATAAATATACTTATAAGAATTAAAACTCCAATTTTATTCATATCTTTTTTCATTAAATCACCTACATTTACCAAATTAATTATACGATATTTTTATTTTTTTTTCAACCAATTATTAGTTATATAGAAAAAAGATTGATAAATTTCAATCTTAATGTTTTGGTTTAAAAAATAATGCTAAGAAAAAAGCTGAAACTACTGCTATACTTATACCAGCTGATGTTAAATTAAATATGCCTAATGCTAAACCCAATACGCCATTTTCATTGGCAACATCCATTGCGCCATGAATTAACAAATGTCCAAAGGATGTTATTGGAATCAAGGCACCAGCACCGGCATATAGAACTATTTTGTCATAAATACCTGCTAAATCTAAAAAAGCACCAATAACAACAAATAAACTAGTGACATGTCCTGGAGTTAATTTTGTATTATCTAATATTAACTGGCTAATCATGCAGACAAATCCACAAAATAAGAAAGCGTAGATATAGGTATTCATTAGTTAATTACCTCCAAACTAATAGCATGTGCAATTGATGGAATAGTATCTTTTTGAAATACTCTTGTTGGTGAAAAAATGGCTCCTGTTGGAACTATTAATACTCTTTTATATTTTCCCTTTATCATTTCCTTTATAATATAAGCTGATAAAGTTAAGGCACTACTACTTGGACCTGAAGCGCCAGCAAAAACATTTTGTTTAGTTACATCATATAATATTAATCCACAATCATTATAGTTTTTAGAAATATCAATTTTACTTTCTTTTAAATAATCTATTAATATTTCTTTACCATATATACCTAAATCTCCAGTTAAAATTAAATCATAATAATCTGGTTTAATATTTAAATCTTTTAAGTGCCTTTTTATAGTATCGGCAGCAGCAATTGCCATAACTGCTCCCATATTGTTTACATCAGTAATACCCCCATCCATAACTACACCAGTTGTTGTGCTAGTTACCTTTATATTACTTTTTTTATTGGTTAAAAGTAAACTAGCAGCACCAGTTGATGTGAAGGTTGTGGTTTTCTTTTTTGGTGCACCATACTCAGTTGGATTTCTAAATTGACGCTCGGCAACCATATTATGGCTACAGGTTGAGACAATTACATTTTTAGCGGTTTTACCTTCAATAAAATTTGAGCCAATTATTAATCCTTCACCAAAAGTGGCACATGCATTAAAAATTCCTAAAAATGGAATATTAAAATCACGCATAGCATAATCAGATGCAGCAATTTGATTTTCTAAATCACCTGATATTACATAATCTATATCACTATCAATTAATTTTGATTTATTTAATAATTTTGATATGCTGTTACTTAACATTTTTTCTTCGGCTTTTTCAAATGTATCTGTACCATAATATAAATCTTTATCATATATTAAATCAAAATAATCAGATATTGGACCATTTTTTTCATATATCCCAGCGATAGTATAAGTATCTCCAACATAAACATTATTATATTTTTTTGTCATATTATCCTCCGATTAAAAGTAGTCTTAGTAAACCAAAAACATATACAGAAACTATACCATATAAAATTACTGTACCGGCAAGTTTAAAAATATTAGCACCTATTCCTAAGACAAGTCCTTCTTTTCGGTACTCAAGAGCAGCAGATGTCATTGAGTGCGCAAAGCCGGTAATAGGAATAATTAAAGCACTTTTTAGTTTACTTACACATACATCGAATATTCCTAAAGCTGTTAAAATGGAAGCAACTATTATTAAAGTTAAAATAACTGCTACACCCGCTTCTTTTCTCGGAAGGTTAAACCACAAGACATAACAATTTAGTAAAAATTCAGAGGCTGAACCTAGTAATCCGCCACAAATAAAAGTAAGAATAGCATTTTTTAAAACATCTTCTTTAGGAGTATGTTTTAAAACGATTTCGTTATATTTATCTTTCATTATAATTCACCAATAATAGTTTGATTAAGATTTAAAAACTTATACTAAAAATATGCAATTATTATTATCATAAATAAACTATGTGTTATATTTTAATTATAGTAATTTTTTTAAATACCTTTTAACACTTTCTCAACCTCGTTAATTAATTCATCTTTATTAGGAATATAACAAGTATAGGTAGAAGCAAATATATTATTAGATAATCCGCCTAAGGCATATTCCATAGTAACTCCTTTTTTCCCGGTGCATAAAATGATACCAATAGTTTCATTATCAAATTTATCTTTAATCTCTTTATTATAATAATTAATATACATATTCATTTGACCAGCATATTCTGGTTTCATATCATCTATTTTTAAATCTATTAAAACATATGATCTTAATGTTTTATTATAAAAAACAAGATCAACATAATAATGAGTATTGTTATCTAATGTAATTCTCATTTGGTTTCCTACATACATAAAGCCTTTACCTAGTTCCATTAAAAATGATGACAAATGGTTTATCAAGTTTTTCTCTAAATCACTTTCAAGTATTGGTTTATTTTCTTTTATGCCTAAAAATTCAAAGACATATGGTTCCTTTAATATATCCGTTGGGTTATTTATAATTTGTCCTTTTCTAGCTAATTCTAATACCTTTTGCTTATTCGCTTTACCACTAGAAAGTAATAATCTTTGATATAATGAAGAATCAATTTGCCTTTTTAATTCTCTTTTAGACCATTTAGAATTAATGCACTCATTTTCATAAAATTTTCTTTCATCATCATTTTCTATATAAATCAAATAGCAATAATGACTCCAGCTTAAATTGCCAGCCAGTGGTTGGCAATTCTTATATTTATTATAAAATAGTCGCATATTTTGAAGAGCAGATCTACTATAACCACTACCAAATTTACTTGTTAATTTTTTAGATAATTGGTTTAAAATGTCCTTACCATATTCAGCACGAATATTACCATTTTGTTCATTTTCAACAATAATTTTTCCAATCATAAAGTTATTTTCAACTAAAGTATTATTTATTTGATAAATCATTTTATTTTTGTTATTAGTGATAATATTAGAAATTTTATTATACATATTATTTATTATTTTATCATTATTTTTAACCTTTTCTATTATATTTGTTTGCATTAATTATTCCTTTCTAATTTTCCATCCAGTGGCTGTAATTTTCACTTCTTTTATAATAGATATTCCAATGAAATAATTCTTTTTACTCTTTTTTATTAAAACTTTACCATAAATGTAATGATTATTATCATAAATAAACTATATGTTAATATTTAACTTTGGTAATAATATTTCTTGTTATTTTAATAATTGAATAAGTATTAATAATTAAAAGTATAGCGACAAAAAAATCAGTTAAATTCCATAAAGTTATTGGTTTTATATAACATGAGATTATGATTACTAATATAAAGATAATTTTATATAAATAATTTATAGATTTATTGGTTGTTAATATTAAAAGATTACTTTCACCAAAATAGTAACTAGAAATAATCGTAGATAAGGCAAACATAATAGTTATTACTGATAATAATAAGCTACCTATATTGCCAAAATGATAATTAAAAGCATACATAATAATTTCAATTCCATTAATATTTTTAAAATTTATTAATTGATAATCACTAGTTACAATTATTAAATATGTAGTTACTACAATAACAAATATTGTTAGATAGATACCTAGTATTTCCAATAATCCTTGCTTATTTGGATCATTATCACAAACTGAAGATGCAATTGCACTAGTACCAAGTGATGATTCTGTTATAAATATTGCTCTTTGCATACCAATTAAAAAAACTGGTATTATTGATTTTAATTTGAAGGCTTCCTTAATTGATTTTACTATAATATTAGGAATAATTTGATAATTATTAAATACAACAATAATTCCTATAATAAAGTACACTAACAACATAATAGGCACTAAAATACTATTTACTTTAGTTATACTATTTAAACCTTTTATAATTATTAATGAGATAGTAATACATAAAATCATAATTATAATTTTGTTAGGTAAATTAAAATAATTTGTAATTGAGATAATTGTATTTGATTGAATTGATAAAAATAGAATACTATAACTTATAATTATTAAGATACTATATAGTATACTTAATGTGTTATTATTTAAGCATTTCTTTATATAGTAGCTAGGCCCTCCCAATAAGATATTATTAATTTTTTCACGATATTTAATCCCTAATATACATTCTATATATGTGTTTATGGATGAAAGCAAACTAATTATGATAATCCATATAATTGTACCAATACCTCCGAAATAAATAGCTAGAGCTACTCCCGATAATGATCCTACACCAATTTTAGCTGCTAATGAGATTGCAAGTGCAGATAACGGGCTAACATTATTATTACTTTTTGATTTTATACTTTTTATTATTTCGTTTATATTTAGTTGTTTAAATTTATATTTAATTGTTAATTTTATGGCTAAATATAATATTAAAATACTGGCAATATACCAAATAATAGATAAATATGTTAAAAAATAACTATAATTAATAAAATTTAAAACTAAACCAATAAGAATTATAAATAAAATAGAAATAGATAAATTCATACTAAAATATATTCTATCTAGGTAATAATAATGAATTTTTTATCAATTTTGACATATTCTATAATGAAATAAATAAAGGGGTGGATTATATGTGTAATAACAACAATGAGAATAATAATACATGTAATAATTGTATTGCCGATATCCTAAAAGTTATTTTATTACTTCAACAAAGTGCATGCCCAAATGATACTTGCTTACAAACCTGTGATAGAGGCTTTTTAGGTCAAAATAATTTAACTTTTAGTAATACTAGACCAATTGTACTTTATATGTGTGGATCTAATGGTGTGCCACTTGCATTACCTGTAAGTAGAGATCCAGCAGTTACTGAAACATCATCAGTATTTAGACTTGAAAAATTAGATGGATGCTGTGCTACTTGTCGTGTACTTGCACCGAATCCTGATACAACAAGTACATTTCCTTATGTAGCAACGGATTCTTTCTTTACAATCAACTTAGATTGTGTATGTATTCTTAGATGCTTAGATGATACTTTTGTTGACTTAATATAAAAAACTATCCAATGGATAGTTTTTTATCTATTACCTTTGCGGCCTTTTTCTTTAACAATACTTGCCAATTCTGTTTCAACTATTTTGGCAAATTCTAACTCTTTTTTTAATGATTCATCGGTATTTACTAGTGGCATTAATCTATTAGCCATGGTATTATACATGTGCATATCATTGTTATCTTTTTTTGTGGCTACGCCCATTATACAATATAAATTACCTTTAATATGTCTTAATGTTATTCTTATTTGATCATTTTTTAGTTCAGTTAATTTATCTAAATGTCTATTATTTTGAAGTTGTTTTATTTCACCTTTCTGTAAATCATCACTTTTAAATCGATCTATTAAATCGGTTACTTGTGTATAATATTCATGAGGAATATCTTTCATATCAGATATTATTCTTGCTTTTGAACTATTTGGCGAATGAGAATATATTACTGTTTTAACTTCTTTTGGTTTATTCTCTTTAGAAATAGTTTGAGTATCTATGTCATCTTCTTCATATGTATTAATACTATCATAATACTTACTTATTGTTATATATCTATCTAAAGCATTATAATAACTTTTAATAGCTTCGATGCGTTCATGCATATTGGTATATATTTCTTTTTCAATTAATAATTCATAAAACGTAATTAAACTATCTTGTAAATCATCTAATATCTTTACTAAAATATAATTGAATTCAGTATCAAGAATATTATAATTACTATATGCTTCAATATTTTCAATAATACCCTCTTTTGGTATTTCATAAATGAATGTCTTTATTTCTTTAACAAATTTATCTAATATTGGTTTTCTTTCTTCTGATACTTCAATTACATCATGTTTTTGATATCCAGCATTTAATATATTTGGTATTTCATCATATAAGGTCTCAACATAGATTTGTTCTTTTTTTTCTTGCCTATCATCTGATAATACTTTTCGATTATGTAACTCAAGTTCATTTAGTAATAGTAATTCTTCTTTATTATTAAGTGTTCCAATAGTCTCATAATAATTAAGAATTTTCTTAATATTTAAGATATCATATTTATTTCCATTAATTGGTATATTGTGTGATAGACATATAATTACTCTTTTAGCTGATTGATACAAAAAGCGATTTCTAAATATACGAATATTTAATTCGTCCAAATTCTTTATATTATTTTGATAATCATAATTAAATATTTTTACTAATTTTCTAAATCTAACTCTACTCTCTTCACTTTCTTTAATATTTATAAGTGAATTATAAAATTCATTTAAGTATATATCATCCTTATATAGTGCTGTTATCAAAAATGATATGTTTAATTTATTATCAATAATCATTTGATAATCACCATTAAAATTATTTAATAATTCTTCATATAATTCTTTTAATGTATGACATTTACTACTTTCTTCTTTTAAATTATCATATTCATTAATATATCTATTTAATAATTCAATTAGTTTTTCTTTTTCCATTCTACTAAGCTCCTCATCTTTATATATTAATTATATCATATTTATAATATTAAAAAAACTATTTGTTAATTCACAAATAGTTTTTATTACTTTATGCATTATAAACAAAAAATGTATTCTTAACAATAGCATGGTTGACTGGTTTTGCCTGTTGCTCTGCATCTATCACCATATGGGCTACTTGCACTCCAATAAGGACTTGAATAGTTAGGAGGAATACAACACCAACATTGATATCCACCGCCGCGACCAGTGCCGCCACTACTACAACCATAATAATCACTAATAGCTAGTGTTGCATTACTTGTTATTTTAAAAGTATGCGGGTTCTCTTTTACTTCGTTTATTGGGTTTCCTAACCACCAGTCAAACTTGACATCACAACCTTTTTCAATTGCTTCAATTGTAACGTTTGTTCCACAAGTTAAGTTGATATTAGTATTTGCATTATATTTCGTTTCATTTACTTTATATTCAAATCTATCATCTGTAAATTTAAGTGTGCAAGTTGTTGTTTCCCAATTAACATACAAATTAACTTCATAGTAGTCTGGCCTTTCATATTGAACAAAATTATCTACCATATACTGATATGTGTATGGTTCCTTTTGCTTTAATTTTGTATCATAATTAAAACTTCCTGACGTACCTTTTCGAACTAACCATTCTTCTCCAGTTTTAGGAGAACTATTCTTTTTTTCAAATTCCCAACCGCTGGCGTCTCTGCACTTCCATACTTCACAATTATTACCATATGTACATTTTTGGCTAGCATAATCTTTTCCATCATATGTATACTTGTATTGAGAAAGTGTTGTTAGAACCCAACCTGTATTACCAGAACCACTACCAGAATAACCATCTCCAGATACTGTTCCACCATTTGTATTAAAGAATATTCTTATTGGTTTTGGACTCCACACAGCAGTTAAAGTTAATTTATTATTACTTACTCCATATGTACCATTTTCATATGTCCATGTACCAGAATAGCCTTTCCAATTATCGGTACCATCTGGTGATGCCCATCCAACAAAATTATTACCTGTTTTTTGACATGATCCTCCAGCATTGGCAATTGTATAACTATTACCATATTCCACAGTAAATGTTGATGGTGGTGTTCCTGTTGCTCCGGAACCACATGAATAATTAACCGTATATGTTTTTGCTTTCCACTGAGCATTTAAATCGATATTTTTAGTATATTTCCATGTCCAACTGCCTTTACCACTTTCATATACTCCAGGTGATGTTAATGTCCATGCTGTTCCATCGGTTTCTTTCCAGCCATTAAATGTGTAACCATTTCTTGTAAATGTATTTTTGCTTG
>ERZ842401.157-NODE-157-length-89438-cov-16.288824_pt1 | contig 89438 bp, 78 predicted proteins | sample MGYA00521270_ERZ842401 | MGnify/ENA primary metagenome ERZ842401 (study PRJEB31892, sample SAMEA3878208) | bioreactor metagenome | biome: Moose rumen | place: Sweden | collected 2011-10 | study: EMG produced TPA metagenomics assembly of the PRJEB12797 data set... | reverse complement strand
TTACGATGATCTATGTGTTCGCCATCCAACTGGTGAGCAAGCGCACCCTTCAGGGGCTGGAGGAGCGAGTTAAGTCAAGTAAGATGATCGCTGGTGGTCTGGCTGCCTTTGCCGGATTGGTGGTTGTATCTCTTATCTTGTTTAAGACTGGCTTCTATACTCAGGAGATTGCCGGCGTTGAGGTACCGATGAAGGAGATTGGTATGGCGCTGGTTGGTTCTGAGAAGTATCAGTATGTACTGCCCTTCGAGTTCATCTCAGTATTCCTGCTGGCATGTATTATCGGAGGCTTGGTTGTAGCAAGAAAGGAGGATAAGGCATGATTCCAGTTGAATGTTATTTCGCACTTAGTGCCTTGTTGTTCTTCATTGGTGTCTACGGTTTCGTTACCCGTCGCAATCTGATTGCCATGCTCATCTCTGTTGAGTTGGTGCTCAATGCTGTCGACATCAATTTTGCAGCTATCAACCGTCTTCTCTATCCAAACGGTATGGAGGGCATGTTTATGACTCTCTTTGTGATTGGTGTTGCTGCTGCCGAAAGTGCAGTTGCCATTGCTATTATCATCAATGTTTATCGCAAGTTCAAGAGCGACAGCGTTGATGCAATCCAGAATATGAAACGATAAAAACGGTTTAGATTATGTTTAGTTACACGATATTTATCATGCTTCTGCCGCTGCTGTCGTTCATAGTTCTTGGACTGGCAGGCATGAAGATGCAGCACAAGGTGGCAGGTCTTATCGGTACCTGCTCTCTGGGTGTCGTTACGATACTCTCTTATCTCACAGCGTTCGAGTACTTTGGTATGGATCGCGTGGATGGAGTATACCAGACGTTTGTTCCGTACAATTTCACATGGTTGCCTCTGGGCAATCTGCACTTCGACCTCGGTATCCTGTTGGATCCTATCAGCGTGATGATGCTGATTGTTATCTCAACAGTATCACTGATGGTTCATATCTACTCATTTGGCTATATGCATGGTGAGAAGGGATTCCAGCGTTACTACGCTTTCCTCTCTCTCTTTACGATGTCAATGCTGGGACTGGTTCTTGCCACCAACATCTTCCAGATGTATATGTTCTGGGAGCTCGTGGGTGTATCTTCTTACTTGCTCATCGGCTTCTACTATCCTCTGAAGCCCGCCATTGCTGCATCTAAGAAGGCATTCATCGTTACCCGCTTTGCCGATATGTTCTTCCTCGTTGGTATCTTGACCTTTGGTTACTTCGTCGATTCGTTCAGCTTCTCGTTTGCTGGTGATATCGTGATGGGCCAGGGTACAACACCATTCATCCAGGGTAATCTGGCTAAGGCTGTTGCTGCTGGTGGATTCATAATTCCTACCGCACTTACTCTGATGTTCATTGGAGGTGCCGGTAAGTCTGCGATGTTCCCGCTGCATATCTGGTTGCCAGACGCTATGGAGGGCCCGACGCCTGTATCTGCACTTATCCATGCTGCAACCATGGTTGTTGCCGGTGTGTTCCAGATTGCACGTATGTTCCCTCTGTGGATTGAGTATGCACCTCAGGCTATGAGCATCGTGGTTTGGGTAGGAGTATTCACCGCTTTCTATGCTGCTGCTGTGGCTTGCGCACAGAGCGACATCAAGCGTGTGCTTGCCTTCTCGACTATCTCTCAGATCGCCTTTATGATGGTAGCTCTGGGTGTATCTCTGCCAGGTCATGAGGCCTTGATGGACAATCATGCTCAGCTGGGTTATATGGCTGGTATGTTCCACCTGTTTACCCACGCTATGTTCAAGGCTTGCTTGTTCCTCGGTGCAGGATGTATCATCCACGCTGTTCACAGTAACGAGATGGCTCTGATGGGAGGCCTGCGCAAGTATATGCCTGTTACTCACATCACATTCCTTATCTCATGTCTGGCTATCGCTGGTATTCCATTCTTCTCGGGCTTCAGCTCAAAGGATGAGATTATCACGGCCTGCATGCAGTACAGCCCGGTCGTTGGTTGGATCATGACGGGTATTGCTGCCATGACTGCCTTCTACATGTTCCGTCTGTACTACGGTATCTTCTGGGGTACGGAGAATAAGGAGGCTCACGAGCATCATACTCCACATGAGGCTCCTCTCACGATGACTATTCCTTTGATTGTTCTCTGTGTGATTACCGTTGGCGTAGGTATCTATTCTACTCTTGGCGGATTCCTGGGTTGGGGTGGCAGCTTCGGTAGCTATGTTTCAGCCGCTGGTACTGATTACACGATCCACTTCGACACGCAGATTGCTGCTACCTCTACGATTATTGCAATCCTGAGCATCTGTCTCGCCACCTATATATATAAAGGTGAGAGCCAGCCTATTGCCGACCGTCTGTATAAGACGTTCCCAAAGCTGCACCGTGCAGCCTACAAGCGTTTCTATCAGGATGAGATCTGGCAGTATGTTACTCATCGTATTATCTTCCGTTGCGTCAGCACACCTATTGCTTGGTTCGACCGTCACGTTGTTGATGGCACGTTTAACTTCATGGCTTGGGGTGCCAACGAGGCAGGTGAGAGTATCCGCAGTTGGCAGAGTGGCGATGTCCGCCAGTATGCCGTATGGTTCCTCACAGGTACAGTTGCTTTAACGTTAATCCTATTATGCATCTAAAGATATGAATATATTAACTGTTTTCGTAATAATTCCCGCCTTGATGCTGCTGGGTCTTTGGCTTGCCAAGAACCTTAATCAGGTGCGTGGTGTGATGGTAACGGGAGCTTCGTGTCTGCTGGCCCTCTCAATATGGTTGACCATCTATTTCATCCAGGAGCGTGCTGCCGGTAACACAGCCGAGATGCTGCTCACCTATAGTGTGCCCTGGTTCAAGCCTCTGAATATCGCTTACAGTGTTGGTGTCGATGGTATCTCTGTAGTGATGCTTCTGCTTTCAAGCATCATCGTCTTCACTGGTACATTCGCCTCTTGGCAGCTGAAGCCGCTTACCAAGGAGTACTTCCTTTGGTTCACCTTGCTTTCTACAGGTGTGTTCGGCTTCTTTATCTCAACCGACCTCTTTACGATGTTCATGTTCTACGAGGTAGCTCTTATTCCTATGTACCTGCTTATTGGTGTATGGGGCTCTGGTCGCAAGGAGTACTCGGCCATGAAGCTGACTCTGATGCTGATGGGAGGATCAGCCCTGCTGATTCTCGGATTGCTGGGTATCTATTACTTCAATGGTATCTATAGCGGTAACTATACATTCGAGTTGACAACCATCGCAGCTAATCATTGTATTCCTGGCAATATCCAGAACATCTTCTTCCCATTCATCTTCATCGGATTCGGTGTGCTTGGGGCTCTGTTCCCATTCCACACATGGTCTCCCGATGGTCACGCTTCAGCGCCTACGGCAGTATCTATGCTTCATGCTGGTGTACTGATGAAGCTGGGAGGTTACGGCTGTTTCCGTGTGGCTATGTACCTGTTGCCTGAGGCTGCTCAGAATCTGTCTTGGATTTTCCTCATCCTCACTACTATCTCAGTAGTTTACGGTGCACTCTCAGCTTGTGTACAGACTGACCTTAAGTATATCAATGCTTATTCTTCGGTTTCTCACTGCGGACTGGTATTGTTTGCTCTGCTTATGATGAGTCAGACTGCTGTTACGGGTGCTGTGCTTCAGATGTTGTCTCACGGTCTGATGACGGCTCTCTTCTTCGCACTCATCGGTATGATCTACGGACGTACCCACACTCGTGACATCCGAGAGCTGGCCGGCCTGATGAAGATTATGCCTTTCCTGGCCGTAGGTTATGTGATTGCCGGTTTGGCTAACCTCGGACTTCCTGGTTTCTCTGGTTTCATTGCTGAGATGACTATCTTCGTGGGAGCCTTCGGTGCTAATCCTGTAAGTGGCGATCCTAACACATCATTCCGTATGGTGGCTACTATCATCGCATGTACGTCAATCGTTGTAACAGCGGTTTACATTTTGCGTGTTGTTGGTAAGATTCTCTATGGCGAGGTTGAGAACAAGCACTTCCTTGAGCTCACTGATGCTACATGGGACGAGCGTGTTGCTGTTATCTGTCTGATTTTCTGTGTGGCTGGTCTGGGTTCGTTCCCATTCTGGGTAAGCGATATCATCTCTCCTGCCGCAGGTACGATTCTTCAGTCAATTGGTGTAATGTAAAAGAAGGAGGACGAAAGATATGAATTACGGACAATTCTTATATATGTTTCCAGAGTGTGCTCTGGTAATAGCATTGATTATCGTATTTGCGTTCGATTTCGCGATGACGAAGACTGGCGAGTTCCGTAGCGAGAAGCCTAATGTAGCACTCGGTCGCCTCACATGGTTCATGCTGATGACTGTTGGCTTAGCCATTTTTAGTGCGATGCGACAAGAGGAAACGGTTACAGCCTTTGGTGGTTTGTATGTGGCTTCTCAGGCAGTGAACGTGATGAAGTTAGTGCTCACCTTTGGTACGTTTATCGTGGTGATTATGTCGGATGCGTGGGTAGAGAAGAACCAGCGTACGGCTGGTGAATTCTATATGCTCATCCTCTCAACCCTGCTGGGTATGTTTGTGATGATGTCATCTGGCAATTTCCTGATGTTTTTCCTTGGACTGGAGATGGCCTCTGTGCCCCTGGCATGTATGGTGGCTTTCGACCGTAAGCGCAAGGAGAGTGCTGAGGGTGCTGCCAAGTATATCCTCGTAGCTACTTTCTCAAGCGGTGTGATGCTCTTCGGTATCTCGTTCATCTATGCAGCTACCGGCACGCTTTACTTTGACGATGTTGCTACAGCACTCGACAGGAACTACCTTGCAACACCACTCTCAATCATGGGACTCGTGTTCTTCTTCAGTGGACTTGGATTTAAGATTTCACTCGTGCCTTTCCATTTCTGGACAGCCGACACCTATCAGGGTGCTCCTACTCCTGTAACAGGTTATCTGAGTGTTATCTCCAAGGGTGCTGCTGCCATCACGCTGTGCATCATCTTGATGAAGACGTTTGCTCCGATGCTTCGTTATTGGGAGTATATGCTCTATGTTGTTATCGTGCTCTCTATCACTGTAGCCAACCTTATGGCCATCCGTCAGAACGAGCTCAAGCGTTTCATGGCGTTCAGCTCTATTTCTCAGGCTGGATATATCATGTTGGCAGTCGTTGGATATAGCCAACTGGGTGTTGCGGCACTGACTTACTATGTGCTTGTTTACATCGTTGCAAATATGGCTGTATTCACCGTTATCAACGTGGTTGAGCAGAACAATAACGGACGTACAGACATGGCTGCTTACAACGGATTCTATCAGACTAACCCCAAGCTCTCTTTCCTGATGACCTTGGCATTGTTCTCTCTGGCAGGTATCCCACCGTTTGCTGGTATGTTCTCAAAGTTCTTCGTCTTCATGGCTGGTGTGCAGAACGGTGAACCGATGGCTTACTTCGTTGTATTCATCGCTTTGGTGAACACGGTAGTGTCACTCTACTACTATCTGCTCATTGTAAAGGCCATGTACATCACGAAGACCGACAGTCCTCTGCCTACCTTCAAGAGCGACGAATCCACCAAAATTGCCCTCGGCATCTGTACTGCAGGTATTGCCCTCTTCGGTGTCGTTTCTTGCATCTACGAGTGGATTGCAGCAGCAAGTCTCTAAATATTGTATAAGAGGATGTGTCAAAATTGGCACATCCTCTTTCATTATTTGTATATTTTATACTTAAGTTGTTAATGATATGGGATTTTTATCAGAATTTAGTAATCGAACCTGTGCCCTGATACTTGTGGTGATGTCGACAAGTTTTCAGTGTCTTGCCCAGCAAGTCAGCGTTGATGATGCGCGTAAGGTTGCTGCACAGTTTATGCAGAATCGTAAAGACAAGTTTTGTACTCGTTCCTACCAGAGCTCAATAGTTGAGAATAATCTTCAGCTGGTTTATTCAGAAAGCGATGACAATGACAATCCTGCACTTTATGTTTTCACTCCTATAGATGGTTTGGGATTTGTTATCACCTCTGCAGATAAACGTTTCGATGATATTCTCGCATATAGTGACGATACACCATTTCTGGCAGACAACATCCCTTATGCTACAAAGTCTCTTCTGAAGAGATACAAGCAGCAAATTGCCTATGTTAGAGAAAAAAACATCACAAAATATGAGAATATCACCAGGTCATCAGATCGAGAGCCAATACCTTACATGGTCAAATCGAAGTGGGGACAGAAAGAACCATATAATGAATGTTGTCCAACAAACACTTTAACTGGCAAGAAAATGGATACTGGCTGTGTGGCTACAGCGATGGCTCAGATCATTAATTATCATAAGCATCCCAGCAGAGGTACTGGTAGTCATTCGTATCAGTGGCGTGGGCTGACGCTCACTGCTGATTTTGGCAATACAGATTACCATCTGGAAGAACTGAAGAACATTTATAGTGGCGTAGCGACAACACAATATGAAAAAAAACTTATAGGTACACTCTTGTATCACTGTGGTGTCTCTGTAAACATGGACTATTTACTTTCTGGTGGTGCTGAAGCCGATATCGAAGGAAAACCATTCTCTGATTATTTTGGTTATTCAGACAACTACTATTGGATTATGTCTGAAGACTATGATGAGGAAGATTTGATATCCATGGTTTACGATGAACTATTGCACGGTCGGCCATTATTAGCAGGCGGCGATAATGGGTCAGATGGACATGCCTACATATGTGACGGCTATGATACAGGCAATTATCTTCATTACAATCTTGGATGGGAGGGGAATTCGGACGGATATTACAAGTTCCTGAATATAGGATCATTGTATACAAGTATGTTTCTTGCAGGCCTGAAACCGTGCACAGATGCTGTGACAATTGACGGTCTCAGATACGAAATTAGTGACGATGAGGCTTTTTTGGTTGGATTACAGGCAGATATGGCTAAAGTGGCTATTCCGGAGCGCCTGACTTATAATGGAAAGTCCCTAAAAGTGAAGACTATAAGTCAAATGGCCTTTAGAGACAACAAAACTATTACATCTGTGAGCATTCCTGGAAGTGTTGTTGCTTTGCCGGATTCCATGTTTGCCGGTTGTACAAACCTGAAAGAGATTATTATCCAAGATAGTGATGATACCATAACCCGTAACTGGGATGTTTTCAAAGGCTGTTCTCCTGAAAAGCTCTATTTAGGAAGAAATTTCAAGGAGTCATTCGGAATGGAGTCACTGCAAGAAGTGACTATTGGGGCGAAAGTGACGTCTTTGCCTCCTTATGCTTTAGCCGGCAGCAAGATCGGCAATATCCATATACCAGCTAACTTGACAAGAATCGATAGCACTGCCTTTGCTTTTTGTTATAGCATGGAATCCTATGAGGTTGATGGGGACAATCCTGTCTATTGCAGCGTAGAAGGAGTCTTATATGACAAACAACAAACGACACTTGTGAGATTCCCAACCCGAAAGTCTCAGTCGAAGTTCGTATTACCCCCCTCTGTATCTCGCATTACATGCTATGCAATGCTAGATTTTCTTGCTGACACATTGGCTTTGTCAGAGAATCTCAAGAAGATTGGAGTGGAAGCAATTCCGAATGCTTGGAAGGTAAAAGTGATGTATGTTCCTTGTATAACCCCGCCTACTTGTGGTGAAAATGCTTTCGTTGATAGTTTTCCTCAAGGTGTTATCTATGTACCAAAGGGGTCTTTATTCCGCTATCGTAATGCTTCTGAGTGGAAAAAGCTAAATAATATTAAGGAAATGAATATTGGAGAAATGAAATCTGCCATATCAACCAGAATCTTGCATGTACAGGAGGATGGAGGCTTATCATCATACTACAATCTGAAAGGCCAGCGGATAGTAACACCATCAAAGGGGATTCTTATCATGAATGGTAAGAAGATAGTTGTCAAATAACCAAATTTAGTTAGAGATGGCCCGCGTTGATGAAACGGGGCCATCTCTGTATTTATAATTGGCTGTGTTGCAGTATATGACTGATTTTTGAGCACTTTTTTGACTGATTGTCGCGGAAAACCACTACCTTTGTCGCGAATGACGTAAAACAATAAGGTATGGACAACGCAAAACTAACGGTAAACCAGATAATAGACGCTATCAAGATGCTTACATCTTCAGAGTATAATGAATTCGTAAGTCAACTCTCAGGTCTGCATAGACCAGAAGATAGTATTGATGCCTATATCGAAGAGCAACGCTTTAATAATGGCAGAGTGTGTCCTGCCTGTGGCAGCAGTAATGTAGTACGGAATGGAAAACGGAAAGACGGAGTTCAGAAATTCTGTTGTAAAGAATGCGGCAGAGCTTTTGTTGCTAAGAGCAGCACGATAGCCTCAGGTACTCGCAAGCCTCTCGATACATGGATCAAATATATAGAGTGCATGATGAACTGGGCAACGGTAAAAGAGTCTGCAGAACGCTGTAATATATCAGATCGTACATCTTTCATATGGCGGCATAAGATTCTTGATGCCATGAGAATCATGATGGACAAAGTTACACTTGAAGGTATAGTAGAGGCAGACGAAGCATATCTGCCTATATCTTACAAGGGGAATCACAAGAAGAGCAAAGACTTTGATATGCAACGCGCCCCACGTAAAAGGGGTTCAGAAATACACAAGAGAGGATTGTCGAACGAACTTGTATGCATACCATGCGCCGTAGATAGAAACGGGCAATCCATTGGAAAGGCCACGAATATCGGGCAATGCTCTTCTGAAGACATCAATGGACTTCTTGGAGGAAAGATTAAAGGCCAGTCTTCATTCTGCACAGACGGGAATAGTGTCTATAGGAAACTAACAAAAGAGGAGGATATCAACTTGATACAGTTAAAGGGTGGCAAGGCAAAGAAAGGTATCTACCATATTCAACACATCAACAGCTATCATAGTGACCTGAAAAGATTCCTTGCGTTCTTCAAAGGTGTGTAAACTAAATACCTCAACAATTATATCGTTTGGAACAATCTTGTAAACTTCGCTAAAGAGACATATCAGGAGAAAGCTGCTATTTTCCTAAACTATGTGCTAACAGCAACGCTCTCTGAAAGGTTTGAGGATGTCGCCAATAGGCCACCTCTGCCCGAGTAGTTCAAAAATCAGTCATATACTGCAATACAGCCTTATAATTTGGCCCTTAATATTGATTCTAATCTACTCTATCAGTTTCTTAAGGAATCGAGGAGTATAGCCTTTTGAACTCTTGGCAACTTGTTCTGGGGTGCCTACAGTCAGTATTTGTCCACCTTTGCGACCGCCCTCGGGACCGATGTCGATAATCCAGTCAGCGAGTTTGATAACGTCGAGGTTATGCTCGATGATGATAACCGTATTGCCACGATCCACTAGTTTCTGAAGCACATCCATCAATATGCGGATATCTTCGAAATGCAGACCTGTGGTAGGCTCGTCGAGGATATAAAGCGTCTTGCCTGTATCCTTTTTTGAGAGTTCAGTGGCGAGCTTGACACGCTGGCTCTCACCTCCAGAAAGGGTAGTGGATGACTGGCCTACCTTGATGTATCCCAGTCCTACATCCTGGATTGTTTTTATCTTACGTAGTATATCTGGCACATTCTCAAAGAACTCTACAGCCTGATTGATAGTCATATCAAGCACGTCAGCTATCGACTTTCCCTTGTAACGAACCTCGAGAGTTTCGCGGTTATACCTCTTTCCATGACATTCTTCACATGGCACCTGGATATCAGGCAGGAAATTCATCTCGATGGTCTTGTAGCCGTTTCCCCCGCAGGTCTCGCAACGGCCTCCCTTGACGTTGAAGGAGAATCGGCCCGGCTTGTATCCTCGTATCTTTGCCTCAGGAAGATTCACAAACAGGGAGCGTATATCCGAGAATACTCCTGTATATGTGGCAGGATTGCTTCGTGGGGTACGTCCTATAGGCGACTGATCTACATTCACCACCTTATCTATATTGTCAAGGCCTTCGATACTCTCGTAGGGCATAGGTTTCTTCAACGAACGATAGAAATGTTGTGAGAGTATAGGCTGAAGGGTCTCATTGATAAGTGTGGATTTGCCGGAGCCTGACACACCTGTTACTACAATGAGTTTTCCAAGCGGGAATTCAACATCTACGTGTTTGAGATTATTTCCTGTACACCCTTTAAGGATAAGACTCTTTCCATTACCCTCGCGACGTTTCTTCGGAATGGCAATCTTTTGCATGCCATTGAGATACTGAGCAGTAAGAGTATCTGTATTCAGCATCTCCTTAGGAGTGCCTTGAAATACCACCTCTCCACCTTTTCTTCCTGCCTTTGGACCGATATCTACGACATAGTCGGCTTCGCGCATCATGTCTTCGTCATGCTCCACTACGATAACGGTGTTACCAAGATCCCTCAGTTCCTTCAAGGAGTGGATAAGTCGTTCGTTGTCTCTCTGATGCAGACCTATCGATGGCTCATCTAGGATATACAGCACATTCACAAGCTGTGATCCTATCTGTGTAGCGAGACGAATTCTTTGACTCTCACCACCAGAGAGACTGGCAGACTGACGGTTGAGTGCCAGATAATCTAAGCCTACTTCAAGCAGGAAGTCAAGTCGTGTGCGTATTTCTTTAAGAATCTCGTGTGCTATCTGTTGTTGCTGGTGGTTCAGATGTTCCTCCACATGTTCCAGCCACTCACGGAGCTCTGAGATATCCATGTTTCCCAATTCAGAGATATTCTTGTCCCATATCTTATATGACAATGCCTCACGGTTCAGCCTCTGTCCGTGACACTCCGGACACTCGCACTCTGCTAGGAACTGGTCTGCCCATTTCTGGCCAGATGCAGACTCATCGTTCTCCATCACGTTGCGCAGATATTTTACGACGCCATTATATGCAACAAAATAGTCACTCGAGGTGTGGATAATTTCCTTGTTGATACGTACATCCTCAAGAGATCCATATAATACCTCGTGCATTGCATCGTCAGGAATATCTTCTATCGGCATCTTCAGCTCACAATCATGTTTTTTCAGCAGCGCATCTATCTGCCAGAAAATCATCTGGTTCTTATATTTTCCAAGAGGAACGATACCTCCCTCATAGATGCTCAGTTTCTTGTCGGGAATAACCTTTGCTATATCTATCTGATTAATTATACCCAATCCCTTACAATGAGGACAGGCTCCCTGAGGTGAGTTGAATGAGAAGTTATTCGGAGCTGGGTCGCTGTAACTGATACCTGTCGTAGGACACATCAGTCTCTTGGAGAAATGCTTAATCTCACCGGTGTCCTTGTCAAGAATCATTATCAGCCCATCGCCTTGTTTCATTGCGGTACTGACGGATTTCTTCAGTCTCTCATAATCTTTCGAAGATACTGCCAACTTATCGATAACCACTTCGATGTTATGGTTCTTATAACGGTCTACCTTCATGCCCCTGACAATCTCAAGCATTTCTCCGTCAACTCGGATGTTGAGGTATCCCTTCTTTCGCATCGCCTCGAAGAGTTCTCGATAGTGACCTTTTCTGCTTCTCACCACTGGGGCAAGAATAAAGATTTTCTTTCCCTCATAGTCATGGAGAATCATGTCCAGGACCTTCTCCTCTGTGTATTTCACCATCTCCTCGCCAGTATGGTAGCTGTACGCCTTTCCGGCTCGGGCATAGAGAAGACGCATATAGTCGTAGACTTCTGTCGTGGTACCTACTGTAGAACGAGGATTCTTATTTGTGGTCTTTTGCTCGATGCTGATTACTGGAGAGAGACCGGTAATCTTATCAACATCGGGACGTTCCATCCCTCCGAGGAAGTTTCTTGCGTAGGCAGAGAATGTTTCGATATATCGTCTCTGCCCCTCTGCAAAGATGGTATCGAAGGCAAGGGATGACTTGCCAGAACCGCTTAGTCCTGTTATCACCGCCAGTGAATTACGGGGTATCTCCACATCCACATTCTTGAGATTGTGGACTCTGGCACCATATACATATATTTTCTTATCCTGACTCTCCATATTATTCATTGATTGTTGTACCTTCTGTGAAACCTCTTAGCAGGTTCACGTCCTTGCGGATGGTATAGTCTTTCTTGTCGGCACCACGAGCTTTTACATAAATAAAATAAGTGCCTTCCTTCACGTCCTTACCTTTATATGTTCCGTCCCAGCCATCAGCATCGGGATCTGTCCACTCATAGAGTTTCTGTCCCCAACGATTGAAGATATAAGCATGAAACTCCACGATGTTCTTACACTCCTTGGGTTTGAAGGTAGCGTTGTACTCGTCACCATTGGGTGAGAAGGCATTGGGGAAAGTAAGTATACTTTCTTTCTTAATGGTGTCATTGTCATATACGACACCCTGTGAGAACCCCGTTAATGGTAAAAAAACTGCAAAACACAGTAGTATTATCGTCTTTATCCTCATTTTCTAATGTTTTAAAGTGCAAAGATACGAAAAAAATGATAAATGATAAATGATAAATGATAAATATTTAGTAATTTTGCATCGTAATTCGCAAACAGAAGAGTTTTATGACGAGATTTTTGAGATATTTCCTGTTGGTGATGGTATTTTCCTTTGCTGTTGATACCATAGCTCAGGTTTCCTCTGACGATATTCGCCAGCGCGCTATCCGCGTGGGAGTGATGCTGCCACTTCATAACATCAATGGCGATGGCAAAAGGATGGTGGAATATTATCGTGGTATCCTTATGGCCTGCGATAGTCTTAAGCAGACGGGAATCTCCGTGGATATCCATGCATGGAACACCGCTGAGGATGCCGATATCCTGAAAATTCTCCAGGACAAGGATGCTGCAAGATGTGACATCATCTTCGGTCCTTTATATTCCAAGCAGATGCAGGCGATTTCTGACTTTGTGGAGCGAAACGATATCCGACTGGTGATACCTTTCTCAATAAGTGCTCCTCAGATGCTTACCAATCGTAACATCTTCCAGATTTGGCAGTCACCAACAAATGTGACAACCGCCAGCATTGACCGTTACCTTGAGAACTTCAAGGATTATCATCCTGTATTTATCGATTGTAATGACTCCACAAGTAAAAAATTCCCCTTTACCTCTGGTTTGCGCCGTCAACTGGATAGTCGAGGTATAGAGTATAATATCACAAATCTTAAGTCGAGTGAGGATCAGTTCTCAAAGGCATTCAGTCGTACAAAAAAGAATATGGTGATACTTAATACAGGTCGTTCACCGGAACTGGGCGTTGCTTTTGCAAAGATTAATGGTCTGATACTTAAGGCACCTGCTCTCGAGATATCGATGTTCGGATATACAGAGTGGTTGTCGTATACTCGCACTCATCTTGACAATTTCTATAAGTTCGATACTTATATTCCATCAGTGTTCCATTATAATCCGCTGACATTCCAGACGCAGCGCCTGGAACAGAAATACCTCTGGAATTTTCATTCAGAGATGCAACATGCCTTGCCACGATTTGCACTGACAGGTTTCGATCATGCGTATTTCTTCCTGAGGGGACTGCATAAATATGGGAAGTCGTTTAATGGTGCAGCAGGTATGTTCGGCTATCCTCCTGTTCAGACTCCTCTGATGTTTGAGCGTATGGGCAATGGTGGTCTCCAGAATCGAAGTCTGCTCTTGGTGCATTACACCACAGACCATCGAGTGGAGACGATAAAGTAGTTAATAGTTTATTGTGAAAAGTGAATATTTTTGAGATGAATATAAAGTTAGTGAAATGTAATTGGATGGCGAGGGTATTGATGACGGCATTATTCGCTATTCATTGTTCACTATTCTCTTCTTACGCTCAGGTTGGTGAGTATCGTACTGATTTTGCCATCGGTGGTAGCGTTGGGTATACTATGAGTAACATCGCCTTTGTACCCAAGGTTCCTCAGGATATGTTGGGGGGAAAGACATTTGGTTTTACGACCCGTTATACTTGTGAGAAATATTTCAGTAGCATCTGTGCCATTGTTGGTGAGTTGAACTATGCTCAGATAGGTTGGAAGGAACGTATATGGGACATGAACGACGAGCCGGTGACGATGCATACCGATGAGACTCAGACACTGCAATACACTCGTAATCTTACATATCTTCAGGTGCCATTTCTGGCTCGTCTTGGATGGGGAAGGGAACGTAGTGGTATGCAGTTCTTCTTTCAGGTAGGTCCCCAGTTCGGTGTCTGTATCGGAGAGTCAACAGAGTCAAACTTCGATATCCATGATCCAGCTTTTGACCCAGCTATTAAAAATGGGAGATTCGGCCCTAACTATATGTATTCCTCAAAACGTGCCTCGCACGTGGTGGCCCAGGACACGATGTCTGTAGAGAATAAGATCGACTACGGAATAGCTGTTGGTGCAGGTTTGGAGTGGAGCAACCGTCATCTGGGACATTTTATTATCGAGGGTCGTTACTATTATGGGCTTGGAAATATCTACGGAGCTACTAAACGTGACTATTTCGCACGCTCTAATTTCGGAAATATAGTGGTAAAGTTCACATACCTCTTCGATATCATCAGAACAAAAAATTCTAAAATTAAATAATTATGTTTGAAGGACAACCTAAAGGATTATTTGCGTTGGCATTAGCCAACACGGGTGAGCGTTTCGGATATTACACAATGCTCGCCGTTTTTGCTTTGTTTTTGAGAGCTAACTATGGATTGGATGCAGGCTGGGCTGGAGAGATCTACAGCGACTTCCTGATGTTGGTGTATTTCCTGCCTATCGTAGGTGGATGGCTGGCAGACCGTTTCGGCTTTGGTCGTATGGTTACCATAGGTATCCTTATCATGTTTGCAGGTTATCTGCTGTTGTCAATACCTCTTGGTGGCGACACATTTGCACTTGTAGTGATGCTGGCAGCACTTGTATTGATTGGGTTTGGAACAGGTCTGTTTAAGGGTAACCTCCAGGTGATGGTAGGCGATCTTTACAATGATCCACAGTATGCGAACAAGCGCGATGCCGGATTCTCGCTGTTCTACATGGCTATCAATATCGGTGCTCTTTTCGCTCCTACAGCTGCCGTTCGTATTATGGAGTGGTCTCAGCAGAATCTTGGAACAAGTGTAAATGACAGTTACCATTTTGCATTTGCCATCGCTTGTGCTTCGCTGATCCTCTCTATAGCTATCTATTACATCTTCCGCGGGACATTCCGTCATGTTGAAGGTGGAAAGGGTAAGACAGACAAAACTCAGGCTGCAAGTACAGAGCCGGAGCTGACAAAGGAAGAGACGACTCAGCGTGTTGTTGCTCTGTGCCTGGTATTCGCTGTGGTTATCTTCTTCTGGATGGCATTCCATCAGAATGGTCTTTCGCTGACTTATTTCGCTGATGAGTTTACTGCTAAGTCGGCTACAGGTGCTGATACTATGCCATTTGATGTTATCAACCTCGTGATGATTATCTTTATTGTCTATGCGGGCTTCTCTCTCTTCCAGAGTAAGACTTCTAAGGGTATCTCTGCTGCGATTATCTTGGTGGCTCTTGGAATTTTGGGATATAAGTATACACAGGCTACTGGAGAGGTTGCTATCTCTGCACCAATCTTCCAACAGTTTAATCCATTCTATGTTGTTGCCCTGACACCTGTTTCGATGGCGATCTTCGCATCTCTCGCTTCTAAGGGCAAGGAACCGACACCTCCACGTAAGATTGCTTATGGTATGTTGGTGGCTGCTTCGGCATTTATCGTGATGATGCTGGCTTCTCAGGGCTTGATGACTCCAAATGAGCAGAAGGCTGCTGGTGATGCTGCATCGTTCGTATCACCTTACTGGCTTATTGGTACATATCTTATTCTTACTTTTGGTGAGCTGTTGCTTAGTCCAATGGGTATTTCATTCGTATCAAAGGTGGCTCCTCCAAAACTGAAAGGTTTGATGATGGGTGGATGGTTTGTTTCTACCGCCATCGGTAACAAGCTAGTAGGTGTAGGTGGTTATCTTTGGGGTGATATCCCATTGACCATAGTATGGGGCGTGTTCATCGCAGTCTGCGTGGTAGCTGCTATCTTCATGTTTGCGATGATGAAGCGCTTGGAGAAGGTCTGCTAAAGAGTAAAGAATAAAAAATGATAAATGATAAACTTATGCCAGAACTCCGCTGGAGATGGGTGATATGTTTATCATTTATCTTTTTCCATATTTCAATAGCAGGATCACAGCAGTTGACTTTTGTGGAACTCAATTGCGAGAATCTCTTTGATTATCAAGATGATGAGGGAAAGGATGATTCGGAATACCTGCCTGAGGCTACTCGTCATTGGACAAAGAAACGCTATTGGCAGAAGCTGAATAACATCTCACAATCGTTGCTCTCTTGTAGCGAGGAGGGAATTCCTGATATGATAGCCCTATGCGAGGTTGAGAATGATTCAGTTTTGCATGACTTGACAAAGCGCTCATTGCTTAGAAATGCTGGTTATGAATATATTATGACCTCATCACCAGATATTCGTGGTATAGATGTAGCATTGCTTTATAGTCCTTTCTCATTCGCTCCAATAAAAAGCAGTAGCATTCGAGTGGAACCGATAAAAGGTATGCGTCCTACACGTGATATTCTATATGTCTCGGGGCAAACAGTTTCGGGTGATACCCTTCATGTATTCGTTGTTCATTTCCCAAGTCGTTTTGGAGGTGAACGTTATTCTCGTCCTTTCCGTAAGACAGTTGCTGATCGTCTCTGTATTTCTCTTGATTCCATTAAGGCTCAGAATCCCGATGCAAAAATCCTTATTGCCGGGGATTTTAATGATAATGCCGATAGTCCTGCCTTGAAATTAGTATATAGCCATGATATTTATAATCTCACTAAAGATGCCCGTGGTATTCATGGTGTAAAGGGAACTTATCGTTATCAGGGCGAGTGGGGTAGTATTGATCATGTCCTTTCCTCGCGTGCAATATATAATAAGGTGGATACAGCCTTCGTCCATTCCCCCCTCTTCCTTCTTGAGGAAGAAACTCTTTATGGTGGTTATCGCCCTCGTCGCACCTATATAGGCATGCGTCATCAGTCGGGTTATAGTGATCACCTTCCTCTTGTTGTACGCCTGAATCTCTGATTTACTTACGGATATTTGGGAGTTGTAGACCATAGCCTTTGCGGCGGTCTACGTACCACATTGCTATAGCGGTGAGTGCTGCACCTAATGCTGTGAATCCAAAGATAAGCATCGAAGATGTGTAGGAAGGATCAACCTCATTTGCACGCCCCACAAGCATAGGTATGATAGCACGTCCGAAGTTCTGGATGAAGAATATCATCGAGTAGGCCGTGCCCAGACATTTCAGGGGAATGATCTTCGGCACGCAGGGCCAGAGTGCGGCAGGGGCAAGGGAATAGCCGATGCTTAATAATACCATGAGAGCGATGGCAATAATATTACTATGCATTGGCATAGAGAAACAGAAATGAACAGCGGTGAGCATCAGCGCACCTGTAATAACCAGAGTGACACCCTTGCCAAAACGGTCGTATACAAGACCAAAGAGTGGTGTCATCAGGATGGTACCGAACGGTGCTATCGATGAGAAGAAACCTGCGATGTCAGGATCTACACCGTATTTCATTACCATCAGTTTTGTAGAGAACTTCAGAAATGGAGATACTGCGGAATAGAAAAGTACACAGAATAATGTGATTAGCCAGAATCCAGGATTTCTCAGCGTCACTAAGATATCAGATAGCCTGAACTCATTAGAAGAATCTACAGCCTGCCTGGAATCATCCAGCCGCCTATCCATTACACAAAAGACAATAAATGACAATAGCCCTATGATAAGAAATGAAAGGCTTACCAATAATGGTGTTGATAGTGTGAAATGGCGGGCGATTGGTGCGGATATACTTAGTGCTGCAGCCGTTCCAAGACGAGCCATTGCCAATTGTATACCCATCGCAAGGGCGAGTTCGTGACCAGTAAACCAGCGTACCATCGACTTTGATACGGTGATGCCAGTCATTTCGTAACCTACACCAAAGACAGCAAATCCCAGTGAGGCAACAGCTGCTGATGCTGGTAATTGCGAATTAAGAATAGAGAATTGCGACTCACCAAAGTCGGTAGTTACGGCATAGTATTTTATGAGAGTGCCGAGAACCATCAATGAACATGCGAGGACTCCCGTAAAACGTATTCCCATCTTGTCGAGGATCAGTCCTGAGAAGAAGAGCATCAGCAGGAATACATTGATAAAACTGCCTGCACCAGAGAAGAAACCATAGTTTGATGGTGTCCATCCGAGACCACCTTCAGAACGAGGCATCTCAAGTAATGTCTCCAGTGGCGACATCACATCATTGACGAAATAACCCATCATCATGGCCGTAGCCACGATGATGAGTACTGTCCATCTTGCTATAGGGGAGTCGTTGAGCCGCATGGCTTACTCTGTTATATTCGGAAGTTCAAGACCTATACCCTTCTTCTTGTCTACAGCCTTCAGCACGAAACCGAGGATGAGGGCTGCCACACCAAGACATGCGAGCATCACCAGAGGGGCGGTATAGTCAAACTGTGTAGGATCGGTGACACCAGGGTTTGTAGCGTCTAGCACCTTGCCGATGAGCAGTGGGAAGAGCCACAATCCTATGTTCTGAATCCAGAAAATCAGAGCATATGCTGAACCGATTACCTTTGCATCGACAAGTTTGGGTACTGATGGCCAGAGTGATGCAGGAACCAGGGAGAATGAAGCACCAAGGACGAGGATGGTGGTATAGGCGATGATGATGCCCCCCACAGGACTATCCTTGAATGCAGGCAGAACAAATGCGAACGTGAGATGGCATGCAATCAGGAGAATTGAGCCAAGAACGAGCATTGACGCAGCCTTGCCATGATGATCGAGATAGCTGCCGAGGATAGGAGTGATAAGCACCGCCAGGAGTGGGAACACTGCAAAAATAGACTCAGCAGACTGACGCATATAACCCATATAACAATAGATGATAAGAGCAACGATGGAAAGGCCAAGCAGACCAAACTTCAGATTAGCTTTCTTCTGGAAGTTGCTGGCGAAACCTGCTGCTGCGACAATCAGCATGATTATATACTGAATAATTGTCACTGATGATGAAGACCAGAAAGATTCTGCATCGGGAGCTGAGAGAGTAAGGTTGCACTGGAGCATGTTTACGGCATACTTCTGGAATGGGAAAATAGCAGAGTAATAGAGTACGCAGAGCAGAGCAACAATCCAGAAACCGCTGTCGCTTAGGATTTTACCGATGTCTGAGATCTTAAACGGATCATCTTTTTCCTCTGCTTCACCAGTCTGAGAGTCCAACTTCTGATCCATGAAGAAGTATACGATAGTCATGATGAGGGCGATACACATAAGTACTACTCCGAAGGCTACACTTCGGCTGACACTTACCTCACCACCAAGACGTGCAAAGAATGGCGAAAATATCATACAGGTGGCTACGCCGAGACGAGCTAGAGCCATCTCAGAACCCATAGCCAGAGCCATCTCGCGGCCCTTGAACCACTTAACGATTCCTCTTGATACAGTGATACCAGCCATCTCACAACCACATCCGAAAATCATGAATCCGCATGCAGCGAACTTTGCTGATGCTGGCATACCCTCATAGAATGGACTTACGCCTAATTCATCGAATATGGGGATGTAGTTGAGGTTGTTGTTAAACCAAGTCTCGAGTCCACTGCCAATAAAGGTGTCGCTGACAGCATACCATTTAACACACGCACCAACGAGCATCACAGCTGCTGAGAGAACTGCAGTGAATCGTACTCCCATCTTGTCGAGGATGATACCTGCAAAAATCAGGAAAAATACGAACACGTTAAGGAATACTTCAGACCCCTGCATGGTTCCGAATGCTGTAGAGTCCCATCCGCGGGTCTCTTGCATTAGGTCTTTAATAGGGGAGAGGATATCCATGAAGATGTAGCTGCAGAACATCGCCAGGGCGAGAAGCAGCAAAGCGGTCCACCGCATACCGGCTGAATCGCGCAAAGTTTTCTGAATTGCTTGTGACATTACTTTTCTTTTTTGATTGTAAATTCGGGTGCAAAGTTACTAAATTTAATTTAAACTCCATTACTTTGTATGGAAAATCTATTCCGTACGGATTTTTAGGGGCTATTTAATCTTTTTTAACTGATAGGAAGGTCGGCTAGTCTGAGATTTTTCATAAATTTGCACGGTAATATATGCGCAATGGGCTACTGAGCGCTCTATAGAGAAAGCGAATGACAGACGTTATACTATCAAGTTTCATCAGTTTGTTTGCCTTATTCGGCAAAGAAGAGCAGGTGGATGAGGCACGAGCAAAAGAGATGCTCGTGAATTATCTGCGGAGACATTTTGGTGTGAGAAACACAGATGTTTATATCGATCTCTATGATGATATGCGGATGGCTTACGATATGGCAGACAATATTGATAGTCGCCAGACAGTCACAACTATCTGCAATGGTCTTCAGGGTGAGATAAGATCAAAGGAGAAATCTCTCCTTTTGTTGCGTCTGATGGAATTCTGCGGTTATACAGAAGGACGTCATAATGGGATATTCAGGACGATGCAGGAGTGTTTCGGCATTTCCGATGAACAGTTCCAGGACTTCCGGGACTTTGTCAGCAACAAGACCACAGATAAGGTGATGATCCACAAACTGGAGAATACTGACGGAGAGATAAGGACACTCCTGAATCCTCAGACAGGAGATCTGCTATTCACTTATCTTGGCCATGATGAAGTGTTGTTCAATGATGTCCCGGTGCTCTCAGGGGCCTATCAGGTTTGGTTGCAGAGTAGCGTGTTGAAGACCAAAAAGGACAAACCTCTCTATTACTCAACCATCATCGACGCATATAATAGAGCTAATGGCGAGATGGTGTCGTCGCAGAATGTGATAGAGTTCTGTGGCAGGGATATCAATTTCCGATTCCCTAATAGTGATAACGGTATGCACGACCTGAGTTTTACCCTTCGTAGCTATGAACTGTTGGCTATCATGGGCGGCTCTGGAACAGGAAAAACTACTCTGTTGTCATTGCTCAACGGTACTCTCAAACCTCAACAAGGTACGATTACCATTAATGGACACGATATTTCTGAACCCGCAGCAAAAGATCTGATAGGATTTGTTCCTCAGGATGATCTGCTGATAGAGGAACTGACGGTATACGAGAACCTTTGGTTTACAGCAAAGCTCTGTTTTGAGGGTATGCCCGACGAGGAAATTGACAAGAGGGTTATGAACACTCTCAAGGTACTGGGACTTGATGCTGCAAAGAATCTGAAAGTGGGCTCGGCTATCAATAAGTTTATCTCAGGAGGTCAGCGTAAGCGACTGAATATCGCTCTTGAGCTTATCCGCGAACCAGCAGTCCTCTTCCTCGATGAACCGACATCAGGCCTGTCATCCGCTGATACAGAGACGGTTATCAACTTGTTGAAGGAACAGACCATGAAGGGTAAACTGATAATCGTAAACATCCACCAGCCATCGAGTGATGTATATAAGCTCTTTGACCGTCTGTGGTTGCTGGATAAAGGCGGATACCCTGTGTTCGATGGTAATCCGATAGATGCCATTACTTATTTTAAGGATAAGGCCAACTATGCCGATGCCGAGACAAGTGCTTGTCCTACATGTGGTAACGTTAATCCTGAGATAGTACTTAATATTATCGATGAGAAGGCTCTTAACAGTAGTGGTGAGTTGTCTGACGAGCGAAAGACAACTCCACAGGAGTGGCATGAGTTGTATCTCAATGGAAGGGAAGAGTTCGATTCCCCGGTAGAGAGCGAGGTGCCTCATTCAGATCAGAAGAAACCAGGTGTACTGAAGCAGTTCTTTATTTATCTGCATCGTAACATCAAGACTAAAATCACCAATGTTCAGTGGCTGTGCATTGCATTGCTTGAGGCACCTGTGTTGGCACTTATCTGTTCTTTGCTCACACGTTATGCTCCACCAGAGGGATATTCCGTGATGGACAACAAAAATCTGGTAAGCTATTTCTTCATGTCGGTAATTGTTGCAACGTTTATCGGTATGAGTGGCAGTGCCGAGGAGATAATCAAGGACCGAGCTCTTTTGAAGCGTGAAAAATTCCTCCACCTGTCGTATAGCAGTTATATATGGTCTAAGATAGTGTTTACGGCAGGCTTGTCGCTGATACAGACATTATTGTTCATTATTGTTGGTAACTTCATTATGGGACTTCACGGATTGTTCTTCGTATGGTGGCTGATCCTCTTTGTTACCGCATTGCTATCTAACCTTATAGGTCTTTTGTTGTCTAAGACTCTCAATTCTGTTGTGGCAATATATATAAGTATACCATTGTTGCTTATCCCACAGATTCTGCTCTGCGGACTTGTTGTAGACTTCTCTGATCTTACCCCAAAGAGTAAGACTGGAAACGTGCCTGTTATCGGAGATGTGATACCCTCACGTTGGGCATACGAGGCTCTTGCGGTGACATCGTTCACGGATAATATCTACGAAAAGCCTTTCTTCGAGCTTGATAAACAGAAATACGAGACACTTTATTATAACATGGGATTCCTTTATGAGCTTGAATCACAGTTGGAGACAATGAAGGATGAAGAGCGTAAGGGTAAGGAGGTGAATCCTTATCATATGAGGACGATTCGTGAGAATCTTCCTATACTTACTGACTATTGTGAGATGCCTCCATATCAGGGCGATTATACCTATGACTCTCTGAAGAAATACATGAAGGATGCCGAAGATGTACTGTCGAAAAAGAGTAATAAGGTGACTCTTGCGGCTGATGCAAAGATGTCGGCATTGATTCGTGAAAAAGGTAAGGAGGCTGTACTTCAGATTAAACGTGACAACTTCAATATACGTCTGGAAGATTTCGTTATTGGCAGCGGAAACACTCGTACTCTCGATGTCGTAGATGGAGCTATTGTTCCACGTTCCGCCTTTATATACCTCACTCCACAAAGTAAGATAGGACATGCTCCATTCTATAGTAGTGAGAAGGTGCTTGGCACTTGGCATATCAAGACACTTTGGTTTAATATGGGTGTAATGATGCTGATGTGTATAATTGTAGCTTTTATTTTATTTTCAAATTATAACTTTAACATCAAATTAAAAAAATGAAAAAATTATCAGTTTTTGCAATCGCAATGGCAGCAATGGTATTCGCTGCTTGCGGAGGTAACAAGAGTGCACAGAACACGGAAAGTGCAGATTCTCTGAAGAGTTTCGAACAGGAGCAGATTGAGGCAAGTATCAAGATGCAGCTCGACAGTATTGCATCTGAGGTCGGTAAGTTGAAGCTGGCTTCATTCTTCCAGAAGGACGCAGAGGGTGGACTGAAACTTACTAAGGAGGAGATGCAGGTTAAGCCAGAGTATCTGTTGGCTGCAAGCGTTGCTGAGAACGCTGCCACACTGGCTGAGAAGTATCGTATGATCAGTGCTCTCGACATTGATAAGAGAACAGCAGCTCTTTACGAGATGCCAGTTGATGAATACACTGCAGCAATCAACAAACTGGCTGCCGACATCAACGATCCTTCATTCAAGGTTCTCGAGGATGGTGCATCTGTTGCAGAGACTACAGAGGAACTCTACAATGAGATGAGCAAGAATGGTCGTATCAACTATTTCTGGCAGATGGCTTCTGCTTCACTCGTTGAGCAGTTGTATGTTGTAAGTCAGAATTCAGACAAGTTCCTGAGCGTTATTGATGATGAAGCTGCTGCTAACATCTCTTTCCGCGTTGTTCTCGTTCTCGATGGTGTAAAGCGTCTTTCTGAGTACGATCCTGAGATCAAGGTCGTTGGTGATGCTCTCGCTCCTCTGGATGTTCTTAATGCAATGACAGTTGATGAGCTGAAGGCTCAGATTGCTGATGCAAAGGATAAGATCGAGGCTGCTCGTGCTGCTCTGATTAAGTAAGGCTCATTTACTAATAAAAAAAACTGGCACCTCAACTGAGGTGTCAGTTTTTTTATTTCAACCATCGGTCAAGCCAGTTGAAGAATGTGCGTTGCCAGAGAACTCCGTTCTGTGGTTTCAGTACCCAGTGGTTTTCATCGGGGAAGATAAGCAACTCTGCTGGTATGCCCTTCATTCGGGCTGCATTGAATGCCGACATTCCTTGGGTGTAGTTGATGCGATAGTCCTTCTCTCCGTGGATACAGAGGATAGGAGTATCCCATTTCTCAACATACTTATGTGGCGAGTCGTGGTAGGTCTTTTTCGCATTAGGCAACTGAGGGCGATGCCAGTATGCTTCATCATATTCCCAGTTAGAGAACCAGTTCTCCTCTGTCTCAAGATACATTGCAGCAAGGTTAAAGGCCCCGTCATGAGAGATGAATGCCTTGAAACGCTTCTCGTGATGACCTGCGAGATAATAAACGCTGAATCCACCGAATGATGCACCCACAGCACCAAGTTTATCCTTGTCTACGAAAGGCAGGTTGTTTGCAGCATCGTCGATGGCAGCAAGATAGTCTTTCATACACTGACCTGTCCAGTCACCTGATATCTCCTCAAGCCACTCCTGCCCAAAACCAGGAAGACCACGACGATTAGGTGCAACTACCACATATCCATGAGAGGCCATGATCATAAAATTCCAACGATAGCTCCAGAACTGAGAAACAGGACTCTGAGGACCACCTTCACAGAAGAGTAGGGTGGGGTACTTCTTGGTTTCGTCGAAGTTTGGAGGCAGAATAATCCATGTCAGCATATCCTTTCCATCGCTGGTTCTTACCCAACGCTGTTGTACTTTGGGCTTAGCGAGTTGATCCAGAATGTGCTTGTTCTCGAAAGTCAACTGAGAAATATTCGTCTTCTCAGGTTTCTTGAAATTAGGAGTTGCGATATAGAGATCTGCTGGCGATGTAAAGTTGTGACGTTCCATCAACAGCTGTTTGCCATTGTTCATCAGATGGATAGAGCCAAAGTCATCCCAAGTTTCTGTCATCTGCTTGAGTTCTCCCTTCCAGTTAATGGCATACAGATTCTCTGTGGCATGCCAAACGCCAATGAAATATATCATGGCATCCTTCGAGTCACTCCATACGAAGTCATCAACATTCGAATCAAAACTCTCTGTCATGTATTTCTTCTCGCCGGTGGATAAGTCGTATACACACAGACGGTTACGATCTGCCTCATAGCCATCGCGCTGCATAGACTGCCAGGCAACATACTTCCCATCAGGAGAGAATTTGGGGTTCTGGTCGTAACCAACGTTGTTTACAAGATTCTCCTTAGCATTAACCTTCTGATATTTCAGAGAGGTAGTTGGATCAATCTCTGGATAAACATATCCTTCTGGTTTGCAGAGGTTCTTTGTCTCGCGCGTACCTATATTATATAAATAGATATCAGAGTCAGTAGAGATAGAATAAGCCAAACCGGTCTTTTTACGACATGTATAGGCAATGGTCTTTGAATCAGGACTCCATGCGAGCTGTTCGATACCTCCAAACGGTTCCATAGGGCACTCGTATGGCTCTCCCTCCAATATGTCAAAACCATCTTTAATCCCGTCCTCTGTGATATCTGCCACGTATGGATGCTGGATGCTCTCTACGTAATGGTCCCAGTGGCGGTACATCAGATCAGTAACCAGACGACCAGATGCCTTTGGCAGATCATCAGGATTCTTCTTGATAATCTCGTGGAAGTCGATGCTATGAAGCAGGATAACCTTCGAGCCATCGGGAGAGAACTTAAAACCCTCGATATCCTTTGAGGTCTTCGAAATCTGCTTGCGGTCCGTACCATCGGCATTCATAGTCCATATCTGACCACCAGAGAGAAATGCTATCTTTCCCTGATACCATGTTGGATCTGTCTCGCTCTTGGTACCTGTAGTGAGAGTGACGTTACCAGTACCGTCTGCATTGATAACGGCAATCTTCTGCTGACTCTTATTTGCTTTTACACTGTAGTAGCCAACCTGGTAAACAATCTGTTTACCATCGGCACTAGCCTCTGCAGCACCTATACGCCCCATAGCCCAAAGAGCCTCTGGGGTCATCAGGTCGCTGCTTAGCTTGATGTTCTGTTTTCCGATCTTCACGTCGCTTTGCGCTTTACTAGTAGAACCTAGGAGTACTAGGCCAACTAGGATTAATAGGATTCGATTAGTTCTCATATCTTATTTCTTTTGTTGGTTCATTCGCTGACGCTGCAGTTCCTCTGCCTGTTTCTGCATAGCCTCAAGACGGGCTGCAAGACCAGAGGTCTTCTTATTAGGATTGTTCTTGTTCTCTTTGTATTTCGCTTCGAGAATAGCCAACAGCTTCTCGTCGTTGGTAGTCTTACGGAGTGTCCACATGATTGCTGCAGAGAAGAAGAGTGAGATAAAGTAGTAGAAGTTCAGGCCAGAGCTGTAGTCATTAAACATAAAGAAAAACATCACTGGCATGAGGTACATCATCCACTGCATCATCTTCATCTGTTCAGCCTGCTGTCCTACCATCTGATCCTTCTGCTGGCGCATTGTCATATAGCTGTAAAGAACGTTGGATACACAGAAGAGGATACATGTCAGTGAGAGATGGTCACCAATTCCCCAAATCTGTGTGCCCCACTCAATGATTGGGTCGTATGTAGAGAGATCGTCTATCCAGAGGAATGACTGACGGCGTAATTGTATTGCGTTTGGTACGAAGTTGAACATCGCAATCCAGATAGGCATCTGAATAAGCATAGGCAGGCATCCGCTGAGTGGTGAAACTCCGTACTGGGAGTACATCTGCATCATAGCCTGCTGTTTCTTCATCGAGTCCTCTGGCTTATCGTACTGTTTTGTAGCCTCATCGAGTTTTGGTTTCAGTACGCGCATCTTTGCTGATGACATATAACTCTTCTTCACCATTGGGAAGGTGATAGCCTTCAGGAGCAGGGTGATAAGTATAAGTACGATACCCATTCCGAAGCCCCATGATGTGAGCCAGTCGAAGACATAGATAGTAAAGAATCTATTGATATACCGGAAGAGTGGCCATCCGAGATAAACTAACTGCTCAAGGTCGAGATCCTTCCCGAATCGACTCTGCTCCTCCACATCCTGGATAAGACGGAAGTCATTGGGACCGATATACATTTCAAATTCTGTGGGCTTTGCTCCTGTGGGGTCGAAAGCGGTCTTCATCTTTGCATTAAACTGCTTCAGGAAACCAGATCCTTTCTCCTGAGGAATACTTGTCATCAGAGAGTTGGCTGCGAAATCGTCCTTTGCAATGAGGGCTGCAGAGAAGAACTGATTCTTGAATGCCACCCAATCTAACTGCTCTTCGATAGGCACGTCTACCTCCTGAGATGTCTCGCTCAGGTAGTCTGTACTTCCGTTCTTTTCCTTATAGGTGAGAGTAGAGTAGCGGTTCTCAAAGGTAAAACCCTTCTCCTGCTGACGAGCTATATCCGTCCACTCGATATCCATCTGATTGTAGTTGGGGGCAAACATACCATTAAGACCATTTGCCTGCAGACTGAAATGCAGCAGATAGTCCTGCCCTAGCTCGTATTTTAACACGATGCTTCCGCCATTTGCAGCCTGAGCGGTCATAGTAACGGTATTCTCTGTGACGTTTGTTGGTGTGAAGAAAAGATCCTGAGTGATGATGTTCTCAGTCTTACCTGCAAGCATGAAGTTCATCTTCTGTGTCTTTCCATCGAAGAGTGTTACATCCATCTTGTTGTCTTTATCCTCAAAGCCCTTAATAATAGCTTTGCTGATAGTTCCTCCCTTAGTATCAAAGGTAAGCTCAACTTTGTCGTTCTTCAGCACAATCTGCTCATTGTTACCATTGAGCGCAGAGAAGAATGTTGCGGTAGAGTCGCCCTTGGCAGCAGCCTCTGCCTGAGCCTTACGAGCAGCCTCATCTGCTTTCTGCTTTTTTTCAGCATTCGCCTTAATTACCTGAGCGATACTGTCCTCTTTACGCTGGGCTTCAATCTGTTCGGCAGAGGGCTGGTTATACCAGCTGAAACCTATAAGCACCAGCGCTATCAATACAAATCCTAAAATAGTATTTTTATCCATTTCTAATGTTTATTTATTCCTTTTATATTAATGTACGCGAAATCAAGGTGCAAAGGTACTAAAAAAAGCGAAAAGTGAAGAGTGAAAAATGAAGAATTTGCTTTCGCGTTTGAAAATTTATCATTTATCATTTATCATTTATCATTTTTTTTCTTATCTTTGCACTCAGTTATGAGAAAAATTGCATTATTAATTGCGGCTTTCATTGCGCTCAGCGTAAGTGCCGCACAGGTAAATGACAGTCTTGACGGAAGATATTACCGTCTGTTTCTTCCTCTGACGTTCTATCACAATGTGGCTGATAAATCGCTAGCTCTTAACTCGGAGTCAGCGGGTAAGGATCAGGTGTCTGATGCTGTGGATGCAGCCTTGTTGAATGTATATCTTAAGCGTCCTGACCTTGTGGTGGGTAATGAGTCGGAACTGCAGGAGACAGGTGGTGTCCGTGAGGATCTCGACAAACCCATCGAACAGGTTGTAGAATACACTGATCAGGTTGATGCTCCAGTTATCGATGAGCCGGAAAGTGCGCCTTTGGATGTAGTAGTAGAGAAACCTAAGTTCTGGACGAGGAAATGTGATGGTTTCCTTCAGTTTATGCAGAACTATGTTTCCGACAACTGGTATAAGGGTGGCGAATCTAACTATTCTGCCGTTGGTGCCTTGACATTAGAGGCCAATTACGACAATAAGAACAAATGGAAATGGGATAATAAACTTGAACTGAAACTTGGATTTCAGCGTACAAGGACAGATACTGTTAATAAATTCAAGGCTAATGAAGATCTTATCCGTTATACAGGAAAACTTGGTCTTCAGGCATCAAAGAAATGGTATTATACCCTTCAAGTTATAGCCCAGACCCAGTTTACGAAAGGTCTGAAGGCCAATGATCGTAAGGTCTATTCAGACTTTATGTCACCATTCAAACTGAATGTTGCACTCGGTATGGATTATAAGGTTGAGGCATTTGATAAGAAACTCACGGGAACAATCAACCTTTCTCCGGTAGCACTCGATTTTAAGTATGTTGACCGTCTTGATATCTCTACACTCCATGGCTTGGATGAGGGTAAGCATACAAAAATCGATTTCGGTTCTCAGGTGATGGCAGATCTTGAGTGGAAGATCAATGACGTTGTGAAATGGAAGAGTCGTTTCTGGGCTTTCACATCTTATAAGCGTGCTGAGATTGAGTGGGAAAATACGTTTACGCTCCAGGTTAGTAAGTATATCAGTGCCAATCTCTTCCTTTATCCTCGTTTTGACGATTCTGCTGTCAGTGACTCCGATTATGGTTATTGGCAATTCAAGGAGTATAGCTCCATCGGCTTCAACTACACCTTCTAAATAAGAAATCCTGCCCGCGGGCAGGATTTCTTATTTTGCTTCTTCCATATCTCCTTCGATGTATAGTCTTGTCATCTCGACTACTCCATTAGTGCGGATAGTTATGGATTTCTTGAAGTGACCAGGGAATTTGCCAGTTCCATTATATGTCACTTTAATCTCCCCCTTCTCGCCTGGTTTGATAGGAGCCTTGGTATACTCAGGAACAGTACAACCGCAGCTTGCAACAGCCTGATTGATAACCAGTGGAGTCTCACCAACATTGGTGAATGTGAAGGTGCATGTCACAACAGGTGACTTCTCAGAGAAGGTACCGAAGTTATGTGTCAACTTGTCGAATTTTATCTCGGCGGGTTTCTGTGCCATTGCGGTGGTCAAACCACAGATAAGCAACATTGTCATTACTAAAATCTTCTTCATAATCTGACTATTTTGTTAATTTCGGTGGCAAAGATAATAAAAAAATGATAAATGATAAATTATAAATGATAAATTCACCATATATTTCACAGAAATTATGTAATTTTGCACCTCAAAAGGATAAAAAACAAATAAATATGTATAGAAGTAAGACTTGTGGAGAGCTTCGTCTCTCTGATGCTGGCAGTGTTGTAACACTTGCAGGATGGGTACAGCGAAGCCGTAAGATGGGTGGTATGACATTCGTCGATCTTCGTGACCGTTATGGACTAACACAACTTGTATTTAATGAGGCTGACGATGCAGAACTCTGTGAACGTGCCAACAAACTGGGGCGTGAGTTCTGTATTCAGGTAAAGGGTGATGTAAGTGAGCGCCAGAGCAAGAATCCAAAGATGCCAACTGGTGATATCGAGATTCTTGTCAGGGAACTGAATGTTCTGAGCGAGAGTCAGACACCTCCTTTCACTATTGAAGATAATACCGATGGTGGTGACGATATCCGTATGAAGTATCGTTATCTCGACCTTCGTCGTGCCGCTGTTCGTAAGAATCTAGAATTACGCCATCGCATGACCATCCTGATTCGAAACTTCCTCGATGCCAAGGACTTTATTGAGGTTGAAACACCTATCCTTATCGGTTCTACTCCGGAGGGTGCACGTGACTTCGTAGTTCCTTCTCGTATGAATCCAGGACAATTTTATGCTTTGCCTCAGTCTCCTCAGACTTTGAAGCAGCTCTTGATGGTATCCGGTTTTGACCGTTACTTCCAGATTGCCAAGTGTTTCCGTGATGAGGATCTCCGTGCAGACCGTCAGCCTGAGTTCACGCAGATCGACTGTGAGATGTCGTTCGTAGAACAGGAGGATGTGCTTCAGCTTTTCGAGGATATGGCCCGTCATCTCTTTAAGGAGGTTCGTGGTGTAGAGCTTCCTCCACTTCAGCGTATGACCTGGCATGAGGCTATGCGTCGTTTCGGAAGTGATAAGCCAGATCTCCGTTTCGGTATGGAGTTCGTAGAACTGATGGATCTGCTAAAGGGCACTGGTACATTCCCTGTATTCAATGATGCTAACTATATCGGTGGTATCTGCGTTCCAGGTTGCGCTAATTATTCTCGCAAGCAACTCGATGAACTTACAGAGTTCGTTAAGCGTCCTCAAGTTGGTGCTAAGGGTCTCGTTTATGTTAAGTTCAATGAGGATGGTACAGTTAAGTCGAGCATTGATAAGTTCTATGAACCAGAGGTTTGGGCAAAGGTTAAGGAGGCTTGTGGTGCAAAGGATGGCGACCTCGTATTGATCCTTTCTGGTGACAATGCTAATAAGACTCGCGTTCAGCTTTGTACTCTCCGTCTTGAGATGGGTGATCGTCTCGGACTTCGTGATAAGGATAAATTCGTATGTCTGTGGATTGTTGACTTCCCACTCTTTGAGTGGAGCGATGAGGAGCAGCGTCTGATGGCCACTCACCATCCTTTCACTATGCCAAATCCTGATGATATTCCTTTACTCGATACAGATCCTGCCAAGGTTCGTGCCGTAGCATACGATTTCGTATGTAATGGTGTTGAGGTTGGTGGCGGTTCTCTCCGTATCCATGATGGAAAGCTCCAGGAGAAAATGTTCCAGATTCTTGGTTTTACTCCGGAGAGAGCAATGGCTCAGTTTGGATTCCTCATCAATGCCTTTAAGTACGGAGCACCTCCTCACGCAGGTCTCGCTTTCGGTCTCGATCGTTTCGTTTCTCTGATGGCAGGTCTTGACAGTATCCGTGATTGTATTGCATTCCCGAAGAATAATAGTGGTCGTGATGTTATGTTGGATGCCCCAGGTGAGTTAGACCCGAAACAACTTGAGGAATTGCAACTAGCGGTTGACATACGTCAAGAATAATTGTAATTCTGCTAAAAATGCCTAATTTTCAGTAAATTGTATGAATAATAAGTAGTACTTTTGCACTCGAAAAATTTGATAGAATTAAAAAATCTTCAAACAGAGTATTAATTTTTTAAGAATTATGGCAGAAAAGAAAGCAACAGCTAAGAAGGCTACTGAAACAAAGGCAGCCGCAGCTAAGAAGACCACAACCGTTAAGAAGGCAGCTGCTCCTAAGGCAGCAACACTCGTAATCAACGCTGAGAACGCTGGTTTCAAGGCTGGTGATGTATATCAGGCACTCGCAGCAGCAGAGAAGGCACTCACCGTTAAGGAGATTGCAAAGGCTGCAAAGATTTCTGAGGAGGAGACTCTTCTCGGTCTGGGTTGGCTCTTCAAGGAAGGCAAGCTCGCTAACGATGGTGAGAAGGTTACATTGGCATAAGACAATTAACTAAGGAATAAAAGAAGGTCGGTAAGCACTGGTTTTACCGACCTTTTTTCTGATATGACCTACGAGAGTCAGATTCTGAGGATCCTTACTGAGGTAGGGGAGAATGGCATCAGTGTCCAACTGTTGGCAAAGAATCTGTACAACCTTAATACAACACTTTTTTACACTCCCGATCTTGAGGAGATACGTTCTTTCGTTCAGCAGTATCTTCTTAAGAATTCCAAGTCAGCTCAGGCATTGGTGGAAAGCACAGGTCGTCGAGGATATTATCGCCTAAATACTCAGAATAATGCCGACGCCCGTCAGTTGGTGCTGGATTTTAAGGAATCCTCTGATTCAGAAGGCGAAAAAGAAGAGAAGCCCTCTGTGGACCTCTCTCTGTCTCTTTTTGATTTCGATTGAAATCATAGTTCGTTGTAGACCTCTTCGTATAGGTTTAGCAGGTTCTCTGCCGTTTGTCTCCAGGAGAACAGTGCTGCCCGATGCAGTCCGATTTCCTCTTGCCGTGAGTAGAAATCGTGGTCTGTCTCCAGTTTTATCATCATATCTGTTATTTCGTCCGGATTCTCAGGATTTATAAGTATCGCGTTCGGACCGCCAATCTCCGGCATCGATGATGTGTTGGATGTGATAACAGGAGTACCGCATGCCATTGCCTCAAGCAGAGGAATACCGAAACTCTCCCTCAGCGAAGGGTAGAGGAATGCGAACGCATTATTATATATATACGGTAGGTCTTGATTCTCGATATATCCTGGCATTATAATCATATTGCGGATGTTTTCAATCTTATTTCGCTCTATGATATAGTTCAGATACTGATCGTCGAGATCTGCCATCAATAGCTTTCGCTTAAACTCAGATCTCTCCAGATATCGTGAGTAGGCGATGAGTGTACGTTCCGTATTCTTCTTAGGATCGGTATTGCCGAGGAAGAAGAAATAACTCGGAGCATCGATATATTTGCGATATATAAACTCGATGTCCTGTGTAGGCTTAAACCATTCTGTATATCCGTTGTAAATCATCGCCATTCTCTCCTCAGGAATGCCTAAGGTGTTGATGATGTTTCGCTTCTCAAAGTTTGATACGGTGATGATACGTTTACATTTCTTGAGGATACGGGGAACAATCATCTTACGATATAGCCATCCCAAATTCTGATAGAGCGATTCGTTCATCCTGTCTCTTGGCTCAAGGAATATTATATCATGCAGAGTCAGAATTGTAGGAATCTTACACCATATAGGAGCGGTGTTGCTGGTACAGTGGAGTATATCAAGGTTTAATTCGTTTGCAGCTTTCGGCAGGTAATACTGTTCCCAGAAAGGATAGAATCCGCCACCGATTTCTATCACATGAACATTATGAGAGTCCTTCAGGCAATGGTCTTCGCCAGGTGCAACGAACACGAAATACTCATGTTTCGTGTTCATCTGCTGTATCTCTTTTATCTCCTGAAGAACTACATAGTCCATGCCATGCTTGTTTATTCTGAAGATTCTCTGTGCTTCTATACCAATTCTCATATTTCCTTGATGACTTTAGCGGGCACGCCAGCCACGAGAGAGTGTGCTGGCACATCCTTGGTTACTACTGCTCCGGCTGCTACTACTGAGTGATTTCCTATGTTCACGCCTGGCAGGATTACAGCATTTGCTCCAATCCAAATATCGTCTCCTATAGTCACGGGATTCGTGGATACCCCTTGTTCGTCGATTCTTGTGTTATGATCTGTAAAGTTATGATTAAGCGCTGTAACGGTGATACCTTGTGCGAGATTTACGTTATTGCCGATTTTTACAGGGCCGATGATAGTGTTGTGCAAACCAATTCTTGTATGATTACCGATAATCACGTCGCCTACGGCATTATTAATACAGCTATATGACTCTACCACGCTATAGTTGCCAAGCGAAAACCTTCTGTATGGCGGAGTGTCCATTCTTACTGAACGATGAATCACAGAGTGCCTCCCCCTGTGCTGATATATAGGAGCTAGCATCCGGATATACCATCTCGGACGTGTCTGAACCTGATTCATAATCAGCCAGTCTACAAACCTTTTTAGTTTCAGACTTTCATTGAATCTACTTCTGATTTCCTCACTGTTCATTGTTGCAAATTATTTTTCGATGACAAAAGTACTAAAAATTTTGGATTATTCCAAATTTTTCTTCTTTTTTCGCCAGACTTTATGGTAAGTATGGTTAAATATGCATGCAATTAGATTGTTTTTCCAAATTTTCCTTGGTCAAGTTTTTTTTTTTAATTATTTTTGCAGAGAAATACTATAATAGGCGTGTTTTCAATATGACTAATTTATATATAAAGACAATTTGGTCTGACAAAGCCTCAATAAAAGAGATTGATGACTTTTGTTATGTTGTAAATATCGTATTTGATTCGTTTTGTTCAAATGAATATTTTAAAAGGAAGTATATAGACAATATTTACGGTCCATCGGTTTTGTTTCTTGCTTATATTGATGATAAAGCTATAGGTGCATGCTCACTTTGGAGAAATGATCTTGAAGGGCAGGAGGCCTATCTCGCTGCAGAAGCCAGTGTTTTACCAAGTTACAGGGGGATTGGTGTATATAGTGCTATGCTTAATGCAAGATGTGAATTTGCAGCAAAAAGAAATAACGCATTACTTTATACTTTCCCGAATGAAAATTCTTTTCCACGGTTGTTAAAAAAGAATTGGCAAGCAAGATTGCTGCGAAAGGTGTTTTTTTTCCCAGGCTTATGCTCTGAGGACAAAATTAGCTTCATAGACCCCAAATATGCATTGTGGTGGCTAAGACGTTCTAATGATATTTTCCATATTTTGCGTTTTGGACACTATTATTTAGTAAAAACCGTAAGGATAAGGGGGGTTGCTCGAATACTGGGTCGTATCGATGAGACCACTGCTTTGCAGTTCCCTATTCCTGATTGTTTCATATGGATCTTTTATTGTGAAAGTGAAAAAATAACTTTTTATAATAGACGATGGGCATATACGCCTATTGTCTATTTAAATGGAGATGGTTCACATATACCATTTTGGAAAATGGACTCGTTATAAAAATAATGTACATGGATAAAAAGGTTGCTATATTTAAATTGATTGAGAATTATCGTCGACTGCTGTATTTTTTTCATGGACATTCTTCAAGAGGAATTCTGCCCGCAGGCATTCCTTGCAATGTTGACGATCCAACGAAGGCAATAACACATTCTGACGTAGTTCATCCATGTGTTAGATTTGTAAAAGAAGGATTTGAAGGACATCAATGGTGGATGGTTTATACTCCGCTCTATGGAGGCGATGATTCTCTGGAAAACCCTAGACTATGTTATGCTGATAGTGTAACGGATGGAGCACCTACAGAATGGGAATATTATTGTACCATCAGGAATTGCCCCAAAACTGGCTACAATTCAGATCCAACAATTTTTTTTAAAGAAGGTAGACTTTACGTTTTTTGGCGTGAAGTTGACACTCCTGAAGCTAATAAACTTTCTGCATCGTATATTACCACTGGTTGTTATGTAGAGCATAAGAATGTAGTATATTTATGTGATCCACAATTAATAGAACCTCTTGGTCGTGAAGCAATACATGATGATCGAGAGATTTGTCCAACACTTATTGATAGAGGTGATACCAAACGATTCTATACAATGCATTTAACTTTGGCACCATCCTTTATATTCAATATTCCTTCACAAATTTCAAGTTTTATCTACCGTCACAATATTTTCTTTCTTCTCAAGGCGCTTGGACTTTACAGTAATATTAAAAGCCATGGGGTTGCTATGTGGGATAGCAATAATATTGAAGGGAAATACCATTATATTCACACTATACCATTTGCCAATCAGAGCCGTTTATACCAGCCATGGCATATGGATATAGTTCAAAATGAAAACAAAACCAACTTATATGCAGTGGTTCAAACAAGTTTGTTCTTTGCTGATATTTGTTTAACATACAGCAGAGATGGCGAACAGTTTACTTTCTTCAAGAAACCACTACTCACCAGTTGGTCTATAGGCATGAGTGGAATTTACAAACCGACAGCGCTTGTGGTGGATAATAGATTTTATTTGTATTATACGGCCCGCGACAATGATGACTTTAGATTGAATAGACTATATGTTACTTCAATGGAATGGTCTACATTATTACAAATGCTGAAGTAGCAGTTCTTAGCATTCAAATAATGTTTTCCACTTTTTAATAATACGTTTGATATCATAATTCTTAGCGATTTTGATGGCTTGTTGCGATTTTATTTGCCAGTCAACTTTGATGGATTCTTCTAAACGAAAAGCTAGGTCTATAATATCTCCATTTTTGAAATATATTCCAAAATCGCCAAGAATTTCCTTACTGGTAGGTAAGGATGATGTTACGATTGGTAATCCGTGTGCCATTGCTTCCACTAAAACTAATCCAAATCCTTCCCAACGTGAACTTAGCACATAAATTTGTGCTGTTGAATAATAATGCTCTATATTGTTGGTAAATGGATGAATAAATATCCTGTTTCCTAAATGATATTCTGTAATCATAGATTCATACTTATCTTTTTCAGGACCTTCGCCTACAATGTCGAGGCACCATTCTTGGTTTTTATAGGAAAATAGACGAAAGGCTTCAATCAAAATGTCAAAGCCTTTGTGTAAAGGCGTTAAACGACCAACAGCCAGAAAGCGTTTGGAAGTGCCAGTAGAGATTTTTACTGGTTTGATAGTTAGTGGATTTGGTATAACAATTGGATAAATTCTTGAATCAAATTGATTGTATTTAAGAGCGTCGAATTGAGATAATACAATAACGCTACCTAATTTGCTGAATTGATAGAAATAGTGTCTTTTTCTTTTTCTTCCTATGTATAACGAATTTTCTCCAAATAGTGCTTCGTATGAATTATGAATCCATCCGAATAATTTTGCTTTTGGAAACTCATTATATAAATTCGCAAGTCTTGCTGCTAAAGGAGCATGAACGCCAATTATTATATCGTATTCCTTTTGTTTTAATTCTCTTAATAACGCTTTTCTTTGCTCTGAAGGAAAAGAACTATGAGCATATATTTCAGAAGCCCACTTTGTTAGAATATTTGTTTTTAAATATACTCCGCTTATTGCTTTGCAGAAAGGATACTTCCACTTCCTTATTTTGGGGTATGAAAAATATCGGTAATCTATTAAAGCATCATCAAGTCCATATAGAGATTTATTTTCTTGCTGCGGGGAATCTAGTGTTATGATAGTTACATCATATTCCTTTGCCAATTCTTTGGCTATGACAGCCGTGACTCTCTGCACTCCTCCAAAGGAAAAGATTGAATCTACAAGAAAACAAATTTTTTTCTTCATAGATGCAAAATTAATCATAAAACTTGATAATTCCAAATATTTTTTTTAAATTTGCAGAAAAATTGAGAAAAAAGTTTGGAAACTGTAAAAAAATACAAGATTGTCTATTGTACACCAGCTCTATATATGGCTGGTGGGGTAGAGAGGGTCTTGTCTTTAAAAGCAAATTATTTTGCAGAACAATATGGCTATGATATTACAATAATTCTAACTGAGGGTAAGAACAAACCATTATTTTATCATTTGTCTGATAGAATTAATGTTATTAATCTTGATATAAATTTTGAAGAGTTATGGAATTGTTCATTCCTAAAAAAGATTTTTGTATATCTGAAAAAACAACGCAAATTTAAAAAACTTTTATCAGAAGAATTGCTTAATATCAGGCCGGATATTACTATAAGTCTGTTACGCCGTGAAATTAATTTTATTAATGGCATTCAAGATGGAAGTAAGAAGATTGGTGAGATTCATATAAATCGTGCCAATTATCGAAATTTTGATAAATCTCAGACCAATATTATTAAAGAGCTGTTCTCCAAATATTGGATGCGTAATTTGTTTAATAAGTTGAAACGTTTAGATAGGTTGGTGGTATTGACTGAAAAAGATAAAGAAGCTTGGGTAGGATTAAACAATGTGAGCGTCATACCTAATCCACTATCTTTTAAGCCAATAGCTATTAGTCCTCAATCAGAAAAACGTGTAATATCAGTGGGAAGATATTGTCATGAAAAAGGATACGATCTTTTGCTGCGTGCATGGGCTAAAGTACAAGATGTTTGTCCAGAATGGCAATTGTTCATATTTGGTGATGGTGATCGAACAGAATATGAGCGATTGCTTGGTCTTTTGAATATTGATAATAGTCGTTGTGTATTGAAAGGTCGCACTTCAGATATCCAATCGGAATATGCGAAAAGTTCATTGGCTGTTTGTAGCTCTCGTTTCGAAGGATTTGGTCTTTCCATAATAGAAGCAATGTCGTGCGGCCTTCCAGTAGTGTCATTTGATTGTCCATGGGGACCACGTTCTATTATCTTGAATTATGAAGATGGTATTCTTGTTGATAAAGAAAACTCTATAGCTCTCGCAGATAGTTTAATAATGCTTATGCAAGATAATGAAAGACGGGAATTTATGTCTAAGAATGCAGTTAAAAATGTCCAACGTTTTGACATTGAGCAAATTGCTCCTAAATGGAGATTGCTGTTTGAAGAGGTATGCCTATGCAATATGAGGTAACTTTTGGAATCTCTTGTTGGGAGGAAGATTTGGCATTTATCTATGGTGTGCTCACCAAAATAAAGCGCACTTCTCTGCTGCCTGATATAAAGCTTATTCTTTTGGTTAATTGGCTATATGGCGATATCTGTTTCTTTGTTAGTTGTTATGTTATTAGATAAATAAAAGTTATATAATAATGAGAATTCTTTTTCTGGTGTATCATGGGTTTTCGGAGCATAGTGGTATTTCAAAGAAGATTCACTATCAAGTGAAAGGCCTTAGGGAGAATGGGCATGATGTTCGGCTGTGTTACTATGGTTTTGAAGAAAGAGGGCATAGATGTCGTTATATAGATGGAGATATACTAAAAGATTATGGGAGAGGCTATGTTGCAGCATTGCTTCAGCGTATTGACTATAATTGTATTTATAACTACTGTATTCGTGAAGGAATAGAATTTGTTTATGCTCGTAGCTTCCAAAACGCCAACCCTTTCTTAATTCATTTTTTTCAAAAACTTAGAGATTATGGCATTAAAAGCGTAACAGAAATACCGACGTACCCATACGACCAGGAGTTTAATAATTTTCATTGGAAACAGCGTCTTGGGTTAAAGATAGACCAATTGTTCCGAAATAGCCTTTCTCGGAAAATGGAAGCTATTGTTACTTTTTCAGATGCAAAAATGATATTTTGCCAGAGAACTATCAATATTAGTAATGGTGTTGACTTTGACAGTATTCCATTGTATAAATATCAGCCAGTTGATGATGCTCTTCATATTATTGGTGTAGCAGAGGTACATGTATGGCATGCATATGATAGGATTATTACAGGTTTAGGTGAGTACTATAGGAATGGGGGTAGACGGAAAGTTGTGTTCCATATAGTTGGTGGTGTACATCCTGCAGAACGTTATAAATCTTGTGCATTTCATCCTGGTTTACAATCCATTATTGATAATTACTGTTTACAGGAAAATATTATTTTTCATGGACCTCTATTTGGGGATGAATTGACAAAAGTGTTTAATCAATGTCAATTTGCAATAGGTTCTTTAGGACGTCATCGCAGTGGCATAAATTCTATTAAGACACTGAAAAATAGAGAGTATGCTACTCGTGGCTTACCGTTTATCTATAGTGAACAGGATTCGGATTTTGATCAACAACCATATGTGCTGAAAGCTCCTGCAGACGAATCGCCTATTAATATTTTTAAAATCGTTGATTTTGTTGATAGTTTCATAATGAAACCTGAAGATATTCGTAGGACCGTCGAACATTTGACATGGAAAATACAGATGCAACATGTTGTAGATGCAGTTTTTTAGCTTTTTCTTTGGTCATTTAGATAATAATCTGTATATTTGCAGAAAAGTTTAGTCATTAAGTTATGTATGAGATTACCATAGGTATACCCGTTTATAATATAGAGAAATATATTCCTCGAATGATGGATTCTGTGATGGCGCAGACTTTCAAGAATATAGAAATTCTAATATGTGATGATTGCGGGACTGATGGTTCTATGAATATTATTCGTAATTATCAGCAAAATCATCCTCGTGGGAATGATATCCGTATTGTGCGGCAACCTTATAATATGGGATTGGGCAATGGACGTAATAGAATTATTTCTGAAGCTCGGGGAAAATACCTTTTTTTTCTTGATGGTGACGATTCTATAATGCCGAATACAATAGAAATATTATATGATTCATTAAAAAAGTATGATGCAGAAATTGTTTATGGTTCTCATTACAGAATAGAAGAGTTTAATGGTGAAAAAAAAGTGTTTGAAAAAAGATATCCGACGATACACTTCCTAAAGGAAAATGAATTTGCAACTTTTGCTTATCATACTTATGGCAGGATATTTGCTAATACCTGGAATTTTCTCATTGATATTGATATATATAGGAGAAATAATATTATATATAAACCTGTGAATTTTTGGGAAGATTTCACAACAACTATAGATTTACCTTCATATATTACCAGGGCAGTTCTGTTGTCAGATTTTACATACAATTATTATTGTAGATATGGCACATTGTCTAATTTTCAAAAGCGCAGTAGAATTGATAAAAGTGAGATAGATAAAACTATTGCCGCAATGGAATTGGTGAAAGCAAATAGCGATAGAATAAAAAGAAAACCATATTTCCCTGGAAGAATGTATAAAGTGATGATGACATGCTTCTATATGGCTTGTGCTATAATAAAAGATAAGAATATTATTTGTCCCTCATTTAGTGATCAAGAGATATGTGATTTGATGAGGTCACCACTATCTTTCCGTGAGACGTTGAATCTTCGTAATTGGAGATTAAAGAATTTGTTTCTATATTTTTTAGGTGTGATGCCACCTCTAATAACAATTCATATTATAAAAATCTTTGGCAAATATAAAGGACTCATGTAGAATATTAGCAATATGATTTCTATATCAATTATTATACCCATATATAATGTTGAGCAATACGTGCAGCGGTGTCTTGAGTCTGTGATTTCCCAAGATTATGCTGATTCGTGTGTTGAGTGTATAATAGTTGATGATTGTACACCAGATAGGAGTATGGATATTGTTCGCCAAATAGTAAGGGGCTATCACGGAACACTCTGTTTTCGTTTATTGGAGCATAAGGAAAATAGAGGATTGTCAATTGCCCGTAATACAGGTCTTGTTCATGCTACTGGCGACTATATATTTTTTATAGATTCTGATGATTATCTATTACCAGACAGTTTTCGATATTTCCTTCGTGGTTTGAAAGAATACCCTGAGGTGGACATGATAATGGGAAATGTACGCAATTGTAAATATGGTGATACTTTGATAGGCAATATACACGTGCCTTGCTATATTAATGATTGCAATGTATTTGTTCCTCGTATGCTCCGTCATCAAATTTATCATTATGCTTGGAACAAATTGATACGACGAATTATTTTGATGGATAATAATGTCCGATTCCTTGAAGGTATATTGTATGAAGATCAATGTTGGTCGTATGAATTGTCTTCTTATGTTTCGTCAGTATTGATATTGCCTCAGGTAACATACATTTATGAGAATAATCCATCATCTATCGTTAATACAGTCTTAACACAAGATAGAGTATATCTTGTATTAAAAAGCTACACAATCAGTGCTAATAAGATGTTAGATAACCCTCCAGATTTAGATCGATATAGTAAAAATATAATGGTAGACTATTTCTTATATATAATGAATTCTCTTATGAAAGGAGTTGATTTACTGTATCGTTTTAATATATCTGCTGATATCGCTAATGACTTTAGAACAGTTCGAATTAAGTATTTTACTCGTGTCCTGAAATGTGGCCGCTTGTTTTTGTCAGTTTTCCTTGTCTTATTGTTCCCTCCGTTAAGTCATTTACAGCGCATTAGGTTGTTTCGTAAGAATTATTACTATATAGAGGCGATGGTGAATAGAATTTGTCATGTGACAGATTTCCTGCATAGTAAGAAAAGGTTATGAGGCTCATATATTTCATCCCATTGTTATCCACGAAAGGTGGACAGGAACGGACACTGGTTGATAAAGCCAACTGGTTGGTGGAAAAAGGTCATGATGTGTCGTTTGTCACTTATGCGAATGATGGGTCATTGGCTTATCCGCTAAATTCCAAAATAAAGCATGTGGATTTAGCATGCCCTTTTTTCCATATTTACCGTTTACCTTTTTATAAACATTTTTTTGCAGCACTGAAGTTTAAACGAATTTTTCGGCATAAAATGAAAGAGGTAATTTCTGCTTTTCAACCAGATATTGTTGTTGTAGCTATTCCTCTTACGGAATTTTTCATTAATGACCTTGTCAAAATCTCTGGCAACATCCCTATTGTTGTAGAGTCTCATCTTGCTTGTGGTTATGAACCCGTAGCGAGAGGTCTTACAGAAAAAGTCCTAGATATATTCTGTTCTCCACAAGAATCCATTTGTAAAACTGATTTGTTGGTTGCTCTGACTAAGGGAGATGCGCAGTTATGGGCCAGGTATCATCATCGAGTATGTGTAATCCCTAATCCTTTAACCAATTTCATAACACCGATTCCTTGTGTTGAGAAATCTGAGGGGCGTATTTTATGTGTCGGTCGTCTTTCACCACAAAAGCGCTATGATCGAATGGTTAATGCCTTTGCAATGATTGCAGATAAATATCCTAATTGGCATGTTGATATATTTGGCGGTGGACAGGCTCAAGGAACTGACGTTCTGAATAGACATATACAAAATAAGGGCCTTTATGGACGTGTTCGTCTATTTCCGCCAGTTGACGATATATATTCTGAGTATTTGCGTAGTCAATTTTTAGTGTTGAGTTCTGACTTTGAAGGTTTTGGATTAGTTGTAATTGAGGCGATGGCATGTGGAATCCCTGTTGTAGCTACGGATTGTCCTTTTGGCCCATCTGATATTATTGATGATGGTAAGACTGGTTTACTTGCCAAAATGGAAGAAACGGATTTGGCAGAAAAAATAGAGTGGATGATTACGCATGAAGAAGAAAGAAAAAGAATGGGAACACTTGCTTATGATGCATCGGCTAAATATAGGAAGGATCTAATAGTTCCACAATGGGAAAAAGCATATATGAGTGTTATTAGGTAGGCTATGGCAAACTGGTACGATAAATATTTGACTATATACGGGAAACCGTTTAAAGAAGTTCCTCAGGAAATTGTTGATGGGACGCGCGAGAGATTAGCATCTCTTCAAAGTGATGAACCTTTGGCCAGTATTGTGGTTATAGGTTATAATGAAGAAACTCATTTGCAAGCATGTCTGTGGGCTATAAGTGATATTAAGTGTAAGTATCCTGTCGAAATTATTGGTGTGGATAATGACTCCAAAGATAGTACTGCGGAAATCTATAAGAAATCTGGTATTCCATATTATACCGAATATCAGCATTCTTGTGGCTATGCACGTCGTTGTGGTCTTCAGCATTCAAAGGGGAAGTATTACTTCGACGTAGATAGCGATACACTTTATCCGCCTCAGTATTACGAGCTGATGCTTGAACAATTATTGAAGCCTGGCGTTGTTGCAGTATCTGCTACATGGAGTTATTTCCCTGATGCCAATCATTCTAAACTTGGATTAAAACTGTTTGAAATGTCTCGTGATCTGTTCTTGTGGATTCAGCATTTTAAACGTCCAGAACTAAGTGTACGTGGCTTGGTTTTTGCTTATAATGCAGAACTTGGAAAGAAAGAAGAGTATCGTGTTGACATTATTAGAGGCGAAGATGGGTCTATGGCTTTATCATTAAAAAAATATGGCAAGATAAAGTTTGTTTATGATAGGCGTTGTCGTGCAATTACCGGATATGGTACAATAGGGAATAAGTCTATATGGCAAAGTTTTGTTGATCACGTCAAGATACAAGGGAAGGGGCTTTCTCGTATTTTCTTCAAGAGGGAGCATTATGAAGATAGTGAAGATAATCTTATCTAAGAGGAATAGGTTTCTTCCCGAAGAAAATGGGAAAACTTTTTTTACTAATTATGATAAGTGGAATTAGAATGATATCAATGGCAATTGTAATAAGTGTTGTCTCATACCAGCTGTATGTGATGTCTGGAATATGCAGAAATTTTTCAAATCCAAAATCGATAATACCAATTATAATCCTATGAATTCCAAAAATGAGCATTGTGCCAATAGAGAATAGGGTAACAATTCGGAGTCGTATGTTGTTGATACTACGGCAGAGGTAGATTATTCCAAATATAAATGAAAAGTTGGAGAAGTAATAAAGTGTTATGTAGAGGATGAAATATTCTTCATGAATATGCCAATAGAAGAGGACTGTGCTTAAGAGTAAGGCGGATAATCCGATTGCGAAATCTTTTTTGATGTTGATGTCTCTTAGATATCCAGCTTGTTGGAAGAGATTGCCCATGAAGAAGAAACATATACAACGCACAAAACCAATGAAAGTGAGATATGGCGCAAAACGATAGTATTTGTTTGCTCCATACAATATCATCGTGATAACTGTAATTATTAGCATTATGGTCTTTCCGTGTTTCTCTCTATTGCAAATGTCTGTTATCCAGTGCATCATGAAAAGTGCTGGTAGGAACCACGTAACTCCATTGAGTTCGCAGGAGAAGTTAGTGTTTAACTGCAGTAGGAGAGTGCCGGCGATAGGCTTGAGACAGTCAACTATGGTTATCCCTCCATGTTCTATATAAAACTTGGCAAACCAATAGGGGTAATATATTACATTATATATTATATAAGGAACAAGGAGTGAGTATCCATATTTCTTCAATGATTCTTTTTGCGTAGCAAGGGGCTTTTTCAGATATCCTGATACGAAGAAGAATGCTGACAGAATAACTGCTCCAAGGTACTGCACGTAGAATGCATCCTTTTGTTGAGGCAGATGACAGAACACTACTACTGTCATACAGAATGCCTTTACCCAGTCTATCCAGTTGATTCTCTGCATAATTCAGAGTCTTTTCTTTGTCATTCAATATTCAAGCATCAATATACTTTGGCTATCCACTCTGAGAAGAAATAATCGTATACACGATAGCTGTTGTCGGTCTGAGTGATGAAATCATTCTACATTATCAAATCTCCAAGCGAATCGTTCCATTTCCGAATATGGTATCTGAAGTTTCTTGGCTACAGATTCCCAATGGCTTACAGCATTTTTTACATGATAGATAATGCCCTCTGCCTTTTCCTGTGATATATAATAGTCCTCACACGCCTCTAAAAGTTTCTTTAAACTAGACTCATTTGAATTACTATCAATAAGGAGGCTTTGGGTCATACTATCTGTTGGATTGAGATCATATGCAGGCGCAAGTGTCCAGCCTTTTTTTGTCAATAGGAAACCATGGTTCCTGAAATGGTCATCACTATTACCCACACAAATATTGAACGCCACACGACGGTACAACTCTTCCAGATTTTTGTCTACGTCAACACATCCCTCTATAATAAAAGCTACGATGTCGAGATATCCGTGTCCAGTTTCATAATTATCTCCATCCGTGAGACCAGTCATTGTCATAGCCGACGCGAAATGAATCCTTTTACCTTCCGTCGTTCTATCAAAGCGTTTGGATAGCAAAGCGTGAAAACCTTTGTCGCCAACCTTTATCAAATCAGTTTCTGCCGTTTCAATTCCTGCTTCTCTCGCTAACAAATGACAGAAATGCTCCCATAATGCCACATCATATACATCATTCCTAGATGGGAATTTTGCAATCCAGAGACTCTTTGCTTCGTCAATGACGTTTGCCTTAGGCCGGGCTCCCCCCAATGATGTTCCAGGGTGCTCTAACTGACGGATCCACCTTTCCTCAGGCAGCTCGTTTTTCTCATCACTTTTCTCATATTCCTGAGCAGCTATAGTCAATTCTTTTACGGAAGTAAGAGGTGGAACTAGCAGTTTCTCTGAATCGTTAAGGTAGTCACCATCTGGTTCTTTCTTGAATCTTAGAGCACCAATACGAGTAAAATCGTCTATACCTTTCAGATAGTCATACGAATATAGGGCTCTTATTGGTCTCTTTTCCTCCGCAGCCTCTATCTGCTCTTTTCTGCTTAATAGACGCCTGCCCCATCTGTCCGGCAAAGTGTCTGATATGCACCCAAACACATGTTCCTCTTGCGCAAACTGAAAGCCTGCGTAATTTCCAAGTTCTTCACTCAGTATGATATCACTATGTTTTTTCAGCCATGAGTTGTCGAAGCAGAATCCATATGTTCCATTTCCACGAAGGCGTTCGTATGTGATTTGCCCCACCAATTCTGGCTTCTCGAGCCAGTCGAAGTCAGCATAGATATATAGAGATTCCATACCTTATTGTTTTTTAGATGCACGTTCACGATGTTTAAGGCCAATATCTTGCAAGGTTCGTCCGAGGATATCATCTTTTGCCAAAGACAGGATATCGTCATCTAACTGAAGGGCATATAAGATTCGCAGGTATATGCCAATAGCTACCGTGGGCGCACCTTTCTCAACTCGCATAACAGTCAGTTCTGAGCAAGTAGCTCGTTCAGCTATCTGAGCGATACTGAGATTCCTACGAAGGCGAGCCAAGCGTATCTGTTCACCCACTTGTTGCATCTTCTGTTCCAATTTACGGGGTAACTTTGTTCCCCTTGTGGCCTTAGTCATATATCAACCTATCATTTAATGGTGCAAAAATACATAAAATATTTATTATATGATATATTATAATTAAACATTTTATAAGAATTAACTAAATATATATTGCGTCTTTTAAGCGCACTTTTGTTTTTGAACCTAAAAAATTACCATTGCTCTGCAAATTTAGAGTTTTTCTAGAATAAAAATAAATAAAAGCAATGTTTTTTGTATCTTTGCATCCAAGATACAGAATAACGACATGTCTAATAAAGGAAGAATCGAATATATTGATGCGATGCGGGAACTCACAATGATCCTCGTGGTGTATTCGCATATCTGCCTTTTTTGCCTTGGCGATATGCTGTTGGGGGTTAATGATATATTCATTGTTATTATAACGATAGCGCTGATTGTTATGCTAATCAGTCTGATAGCCAGCTACATCCTCCGTCTTAGCCCTTTCCTAGCTAAATATCTGTTTGGGATAGAAAGAAAGGTATAATACCCGCTCTTTCCATGTTTCGTCTCCAGCCACTCTGAAAAGAAATAGTTGTATACACGATAGCCGCTTTAAGTCTGAATGATGAGATCGTTCTTCAGCAGGAGTTTGACGGCTGCATGTACAGAACTGGCAGAGTTGAGATTGTATTTCTGAATCTTGGTGCGATGTCTCAACATTCTTTATAACTTTTACTCTGAATAGATACTGTTAATAAACAACCTGCACCTCCTACATAGCAATGTATGTTGTTGAAAATAAAGGATATAAATCGTGTAGGTTGGTGTGAATAGTGTATGTTGGCTAAAATATTTTTGAAAACATTTGGTATTGTGAGGGATTATTTGTAATTTTGCAGTATGAATAACGAGAACAAGATACCAGAATGGTGGGCGGTGTGCCAAAATGAGAACTGCGAATTGGCTGAGACGTGTCTTCGTCAGCAGACTTGTAGGAATATGCCCCACTACATAGTTAAGTGGACGAGTATCATGCCCCAAGCCCAGAAAGGCTGCGACTGCAAGTATTTTCAGAAATACGAAAAGGTCATGATGGCGCGAGGTCTTAATAATATATATAATAATGTACGCGCGAGAAGAGCAAGATCTGATATTCGCGAGACTCTTACTGCAGAACTTGGCAGCAAAGGGACTTACTATCGCTATAAGGACGGCGAGAAAGTCATAGGACCAGAACTGCAGAAGACAATCATCGATATAGTCCACAGGTTCGCACCTGATGCGGAAGTGCATTTCGACGTGGAGTTTGAGGACTACGACTATACAAAGACGGTTCCCAGAAGAGCCGGACAAGCGAACGGATAGAGAAGAGTAAGCAAACCAGTAGTCCCAGCCCCTGGGACAAACAGTCCCATGCCGTGGGACAAATATTAAGCAGGCAGTAATGAAACTTACTATCGTTAGAACAGACAAAAAGAAGATCCAGCATCTCACGGTTAAGTCCGTAGAGTGGTTCCTGGAGCGTATCAAGACTGATACCAAGGCTGAAGACATCGGCAAGTTACGTGAGCATATAGCACGTTTTGGAGATGATGGAAATTATGAAGGAAATGCTCCAATAGCGATGATATACCCGTCAGTAGAGATGGCAAAGGCTGAAAACGGCAACCTCGAGATTGTCGGTTTCAACAATTTGATATGTTTGCATATCGCAGGCCTGATGACTCAGAACGATATAAAGGAAGTAAAAGAGGCATCGAAGATCCTGCCTACAACCTACGCCGCATTCACAGGATCTGACGGCAAGAGTGTAGAAGTGTTAGTGTCTGTGGCGCAGAAAGATACAGAGTCAAAGCCTCAGACTGAACAGGAGATGGATGCATTTTGTGCAGCTGCATACGAAGTGGCCTTTGGTGCCTATGGCGGATTGCTGCCTAAACCTATAGAGCGTCAGAGTGCAAAGGCGAGGAGCTGTTTCAGAATGACACTCGACTCCGAGCCGTATTACAATCCTCAGGTTACCCCGATGATGATTCAGAGAGGCTTTGCTGGAGAGCATAATAATCGTAAGTCTTCCCATGAGGATGAAATCCCTGAGATTCGTGAAGTAAACTTGAAGTTATACCAAGACTATGAACTGCTTTACAAACGTGCTTCTGAGGAGGCTTTCCTGGAAACAGAAGACATCGTTGAATCACAGCGATATGATGCATATATAACAGAGCTCGCCAGCAAACTCTGCAATATGGATGTGCCGGAGGAAGAAGCCTTCCTACATATCCGTAACCATCACATTTACAAGAAGATATTCGATGAGGCAAAGGCAAGGGCTATTGTGAGTGCCGTCTATTCCGAGGAGAAACCAAAGCGCAGGAAAGAAGGAGTGATGACAAGCGTTGAGACTCGCAGACTCATCGAATTTCTTACCACTAGATATGTCTTCCGTTACAATAAGGTGATGGGCTATACAGAATACCGCCCTAATAACACATGGGTACAGGATTGGACTCCGTGCGATGAGAATGTCATCAATGGTATGACTATCGAGGCTCGACTTTCTAATCTCGATGTGAAGGATAAGGATATTCGCAGATATGTGCACTCAAACATGATCCGGAAGATTGACCCCATAACCGATTATCTTTTGAAGTGCTATGATGAATGGGATGGAGAGACTGATCATATCGCAATGCTGGCGAGGTGCGTGCCATGTAATATCCCTCAGTGGGAAAAATGGTTCAAGAAATGGTTCCTCTATATGGTGGCTCAGTGGGTTATGCCTCAGAAAGAGTACGGAAACTCTATAGTGCCGCTGCTTATCTCACCCCAGGGTGACGGAAAGACAATGTATTGCCGTATGATCCTTCCAGATGAACTTCAATGGGGGTTCCTCGAGAACCTGGATGTCAGCGAAAAGCGCAATACATTGCAGTCTATGCACAATTTCCTGCTGATAAATCTCGACGAGTTCAACTCAATAAGCACTAAGTTGCAGGAAGGATTTCTGAAAAATGTAATCCAACTGCCGAATGTCAAGATTAAACGTCCTTATGGTAAGCATGTTGAGGAGTTCAGACGCTATGCATCATTTATTGCAACAACAAATGAGACGAATGTGCTGAGCGATCCAACAGGTAGTCGAAGATTTATATGCGTGAATCTCACAGCTCCCATCAATACTGACTACAAACCAAACTACAAAGCACTTTATGGCCAGGCATATAGAATGGTGATGAACAGGGATATGGAGTGGTGGTTTAATGCCAGTGAGGTAAAGGAGATCATGGAACATAACCGACAGTTCCAGCTCACTCCTGCTGCCATTCAGTATTTTGACGAGTATTTTGAGGTTGTCAATGATGAGAATAAGGGAGAGTGGATGTCTCCAACGGCTATCTATGATGAACTCCGGAAGATTGCCGGCTCTGGACTCAAAGCCAATGGCGTACTAACCTTTGGAAGATATCTAAGTAATATGCCGGATATTCGGATGAAGAGAACGAGAAAAGGAAAGATTTATTTAGTAAAAAGAAAAGAGAAATGATGACAACCTACACGTATATACTAAACGTACACGCGATAAACAGCTGCTATTCAGCGGTATTTTCGAATGTGTAGATTGTGTAGGTTGATTTTAAAGTTATATTTATGTATTACATCAAATTGCTTCGCCCACTGCAATGGCTAAAGAACACCTTTGTCTTTGCACCGATTTTCTTCAGTAATCATCTGTTGGAGATGGAGTATCTGTTGCCGACAGTCATAGTTTTTATGTCTTTTTGTTTTATTTCAAGTTCGATATATTGCTTTAATGACTTGCATGATGTGGAGGCTGATCGTCAGCATCCTAAAAAATGCAAACGGCCAATAGCCTCAGGGGCTGTTTCCATTACAGGTGGATATATCATGATGTTACTATGTATCAGCTTATCGTTTGGTATGCTATTTTTTGTCGAGTCACCAAATATAGTTGAATTATACATGATAATAGGTGCTTACTTGATAATGAACATTGCTTATTGTCTGAAACTAAAACAGTATGCAATTATAGATGTCTCAATAATTGCTATAGGGTTTGTTTTGCGTGTTTTGATAGGTGGATTCGCAGCTGATATATGGGTATCACAATGGTTGGTGCTTATGACATTTTTGCTGGCATTGTTTTTGGCCTTGACAAAAAGGAATGATGATTTCTTGATATATGAAATGACGGGTAATAAACCAAGAGTTAGTATCACTGGATATAATAAGGAATTTATTAATGAAGGCATTTCAATAGTTGCAGCAATAACGATGGTTTGCTATATAATGTATACAATGTCGGAAGAAGTTATTTCAAGAATGGGGTCGAAATATCTTTATCTGACTTCTGTATGGGTATTTGTTGGTATTCTTAGGTATATGCAGAAAACAATTGTGTATCATGAAAGTGGAAGTCCTACTAAATCGTTGGTAAATGATCATTTCATCCAACTTTGTATCTTAGGATGGATATTGTCGTTCTTTGCGATTATCTATCTATAGTTTTTGTGAGGGCAAAGCGGTAGAAATAATAGATTACAAAAAGGAAAGCTACTTTTATCAAAGGACAAATCATGTAATGGGTACACAGACTCAAAGTCGAATGTCCAAATAAATCTAAGAATGTCTCATCAATAAATCTGAAGAACAATACGTAATGCGCAAGATACACAAAATAGCTAGCCCTAGCCCCAAAATCACATATCGGGGAATGTTTCCATTGATTGCTCATACCGAACAGAGCCACTACACTTGTAACCCTGAAGCACAGCAATAGTACCATGTATACCTCTGTCCTATAGCTTACAATCATCGCAATCATCAGTATTACAGATAATATACATGCTGGTATTACAAATCTCCTGCACGTCTCCACCAAATCAACCTTCTTTATACTCAAAATTGTTCCTAGTGTAAAAAAACACACAGAATACGGATTCAATTCAGGCTGAATAGCCCATATACCGTTAATATATATAGGGAAAAGTATCGCCACAATCCACCATCCTAGTTTACTTACTCCAATATATATGATAGGTGTAGCCAGTGATACTATCATCAAATCCCTCAAGAACCACAATGGCATATTTGCTGGGGTCCAAAATATATCTATCAAGTATTCGCCAAGAATCGGCCACTGTGAGTTAAATTTCGCTGCCATCAGCAGATTCCATATAATGTAAGGTATGAGCAGTGTGTGTATCCTTCGTCTTATCTTCTGCCAATATACCTCCTTGGTAAACTTCTCCACATGGGCAAAAAATAAATATCCTGACATTATGTAGAATGCCGGTACAGCTACTTTTGCCATTATATGACTAACTAGTATCTTCAGTATCTCATACGTATCCCATCCGTTACCTAAAAGACTATACCCCTCCCGTATAGCTCCATAGCTATGCGCATAGGTCACTAGGATAATTAGCGGCAGCCTCACCCGCCTCATCACTTCGTATTGTGTGGTTTCAGACTTTCCGTACATAATTCACACCAAAAAGGTAATGGCCAAAGAAGGTATTTAGTCGTATGATATAGCTTGCTATTAGACATAAAGACACAACGACAAGGGCAATGATTAGTGCTGTCGCAAATTCCATGACGGGCTGATGGTATTTGTGTAGTTGCTCGCCATAGGGGAATAGAAATCTGGGCAGGAAGAAATAGTGTAACATGTAGATGTCTAATGTACGGGTACCTATATATTGAAGAGAACGGCCAAGAGCAGTCTGGATGGAAAAGCGTGCAGAGAATTTCCTGAAGAAGGTAAACACCATTGTCATTCCTAAAATCCCTCCTATGGAGAATATCAGATACGACAGGGCAATATTCTCAGACCGGGGATGCAGCGCAAATATAGAGAAGCCTATAACTGTAAGCGCTATGACCACTGGATTGTCAGTGAATTGTACAAACGCATCAAAATGCTTTCTCACAGTAGCTCCTATCGTAAAAAATATATAATAACGCCATGTAATGAGACTTAAAAATCCTAGTCCCTTCGTTATCCATCCTAGATTAGAGAAGTACCGATTATAGAATATATCATAAGTAAACGCTGATACAGAGATAACTAAGGCAAATCCAAGCATCAGCCAATTTTGAAGTTTTGGTGAATATCTCTTAGCCAGCCATGACGAGAAGATATGCAACAAAAAGAATATGAACAAGGCAAAGGTAAACCAATATCCTCCTTTTGTTGCACCAAGTCTGCTGAAGAACAACGGTGGCGGTGACAGTATCAGAAGAAATATAATTGTCGGTATAATTTGTACCTTGAATTTGTGTTTAATGACAGATCTCACAGGGAGACAATTCTTTCCAAATAACCAACCGCTGATAAAAAAGAAACATGGCAGACGGAACAAGAAGAAAATATCATTAAATCCCATCCACTTATCGCCAAGGCAAAAGTTGCAGACGTGAGAATACACCACGAGGATCATTGTGAATCCCCGCATCGCATCGATATATTCGATTCTTCCTTTATTATATATATCGTTACTTCTCATTTTCTTGCTCGATTATAGTATGGGCAATTACACTGTCTAATCGTTCATAACCTTTGTAATTCAGATGTAACTGATCTTCAATATACAAGTTCTGCAAGTCGTTTGCATAATCATTGTTCCATGATTTGTATCTGACAATACTAACATTATTTTTATATCCTTTCTCTGTAATTAGTTCATCAAGTGCATCTCTGAATTGCTGCTTGCAGTCTAATGGGATGTTGTTGATAAACATAGAAAGACATCTTTTAATTTTTTTTGTCGTCTCTTGCCCGTTAAAGAATTTTTTTATATTGTAATCAGGTATTTCTTGTATGATGGGATGAATACCATTTAAAAGCATAAACCGGATAATACAATCCATGCTGTTCTTGTAGTATGAAGTACTCATTTTTTTATGTGTATCATTGATTCCTGCTGATATATAACAATAGTCGTACCCTTTTTTCATTATGAGTTTAAGACTGTCGATATCGAATAGCGAGTAATAAACCTCCTTGCTTGTGAGTCCGCCTATTCCAAATGATTCCACTATTACAGGGATATGCAAATCTTCTTTTATCAAACTGGCTATCCTGCATGTGTGGGGTTTGGGGCCAAATGTCCAACTATCGCTGTGTCCGAATGCCCAACTGTCACCAACATATGCTATGCGGAGTGTGTCGTCATCGTGTTTTGTAGTTTTGTATATTTCCCTTTCTTTTGAAGGTGAATAATATATGTATAATCTCTTGCTAATATGGATTATAGCAATAAGAATAAGCATAAGTGTGATAAGTTTTCTGATTTTCATATATTTATATGTATTGTAAGACGTGCTTTGCTTTTTCTATCAACCATTTACATGCATATGCTGTAAAACATGATAACATGAGAGCAAGAATGAGCATCAGGAATGGACTATTACCGTTATTGTTGACTCTTAGACTCCAGAAAATGAATTCGTGAACCAAATACAATTCCAATGAATAAATACCAAAGAATTTTATTGGTGTCAAGAGTTTGTTTGGAATTTTATCTAAACATGTTGTGCAAGTCGTAATAAGTGCAGGCATGCCAATCGTTAATGATAGGTATTGGCAAGCTTGGATTCCTTGAAATGTTATTCCGGCTTTTTCTATAAGGACAAATCCTACTGCAATAAAAAGGAATGGAACAGAATAGCGTATCTTGTCTTCTATCCATTCTCCTTTCATAGCAATGAACATTCCTGCGCAGAAAACGGGTAATCTCTCTGTGGTCCATGACATAATTCCGATAGGAGATAACCATTCAAATCCAACTTCTGGCCTAATAAATATTCCGTTTGCAAAAAAAATGCACAAGATAAGAGAAACAATAATAAAAGGCCGTTTTTTTAGTAATATGAATAATATGGGGGATAATACATATAATATGATGATTGTCGGTATGAACCACAAATCAAGACTTAATAACGATAATATCCCGATGTTTAATCCATCTTTTAAAACGGCTACAGATGACCCTAATAATAAGAAAGCAATATATTTTAGAGATCCACAAAGGAAACAGCTTGGAATAAGTCTATTGAATCTCCGTGAGAAATATACCTTTATACTATTGTTGTTTAGTGAATTTACAAGCCCCATTCCTGAAAGAAAAAGAAAAACATCCACCCCCCAATAGCCAAAGTTGTGGAACAAATTAAATGGAATTGTACTTGTGAAATATTGATGGAATAGCATAATGGAAAGCATGGACAATCCCATTATTGATGCTCTATGTTCAGAAGTTGACTTATTAAACTTACTCATCTTTTTCTTCATTTTATGCAAAGATAGTCTTTTTATATTAATAATTGATATGATTAACATCTTTTTTGTTATTTTGGAGGGTTATTTATTTGGTATTGTTCTTATAAATCACTATTTTTGCAGAGTCCTAAAATGAATTGTATATTGATTGGTTATGTTTCGTAAGATAGTATTTGTTGTTATATTATGCTTTTGTGCTTTAGGCTTTTTATATGGATATTATTATATTCGTTGGCGACATTTATGGCAGCAATGGTCTTCTTTTCCACCGTATAATATTGAGCATCACCATAAGGATACTCTTCGGATACTTATTATTGGTGACAGTTGGGCTGAGATACATTCAGAATTAAATCTGGATACTTTCTTATGCTCAAAACTCAAAGATAAAATCACATGTCCGGTTTCAGTTGTCTCAAAAGGAAAGGGAGGAGAGAAAAGCCGGGGAATTTATAAGTTAATGTTTGAAAATGATGGTTATGGAACAAAACGTTTTTTTAAATCAGGGGTAGACTATTGTATTATCTTTGCAGGAATTAATGATGCTGCATCAAACAGGGGAACGAAACAGTTTTGCCATCATTATAAGTTGATTTTAGACTTTTTGCTCCAAAACAATGTCCGGCCTGTTGTTGTTGAGATTCCTGATGTTGATATTTGGACTATGTTTAAGGACAAGCCATTTAAAGATATGTTGTCAGATTTTATTAAATCTACGATGACTCAATGTAAGATGTATAGTTTTAAGGAGTATCGTGAGGCTTTGCGTGAAATGCTTCAGAATGAAAAACTGTTGGATAAGGTTGTTTATGTTCCAGTGTCAGAATGGAATGGAGATGGAGAAACAATAGATCCCTCATTATTTACAGAGGATAAAGTACACTTGAATAATAAAGGCTATTACAGACTTGATGAGAGTATTGCGGCTGCTATAGCAAATCATTTAAATCTTTCTAAGAATCCCACTCATGTCAATGATCTTATGAACAATAATGCCAATTAATGATGATGTGATTATTAATGCTATTGTTATGGCATCATGCCAAGCTGAAGAAATCTCTAATTGTCCAGAAATAATGGCATTAAAGAATATGGCTTGAATAAGGTAGATTTCCAGGCTTGCTTTACCTATACAGGCAAGAATAGGATTTAATGGTTTTAAAAATTTTGAAAGGTTAATAAAACTTATTGTGAAGGCAGGTAGTAAAAACGAGAGAGATAAGTATTTATAGTTGTATATTTGGTGATGACGGGGGAATAGAATGACAAAACATGGAATACCTATTAGTAGTATTATATAGAAATACTTTGTTGAAGTCGAGTTTTTAATCCAATGCGCACATATCATTCCAAGGATAAATGCTGGGATGCGATATAAAAGAAAGAAATGAGGCTCTTTCGCCTCTACAATATCGTTTGATACTATGTAATAAGAAATGGCTATAATGAAAATGCATATTATCAAAATTGCTGTGGTTTGTCCTTTGTCGATTATTTCTTTTATGAAAGGAGCTATTATATAGAGTGCAACAATTGACGGGACATACCACTCCCATGAAGGACCACCAATCCAAAAACCAATTGTGGAATAGCGGAATAAATAGGAAAAAAGAGTGTCGTGAAATAAGAAGAGACTAGCAAAAAAGCCTATAAAATAGTAGGTGGGAAAGATGCGGATAAGTCTACGTTTATAATAATTACGTAGATCTTTGTTCTTGTCTAGTGCGAAATATAGTCCGAGACCCGATACCATCATGAATATTTCCACACCAGCAAAACCATATTGTGCAATAAATCCTAATGGCTTAATTTGGTTAAACGTAAAGTGAAGCATCATTATCCACACTATCGCCCAGCCCATCAATTCAGAGCGATATTTAGATATGTCAGTTAATTCAAATACTTTATCCATTGTATTTTATCGAACTAATCATAGATATACATTTTGATAGGAGAATAACTCTTATATACCCATTAAAATTCCTGTTATATCAAGAACTATTGTTTTGATAAGTATTATAACTATATTCTGCAAAGGTAATACTTTTTTCTTAAACTCATCCATTGAAACACTACTATTTCTGAATTATTTATGATTCTATTAACTAATTTCTATATTTTTTTTAATTATTTTTCTTTCTTCGCATTTTTTTTTATAACTTTGCACCATGAAAAGTCCAATTAATAATATCACTAAATTGAAGGTACGAGAATCAAATATTGAATTGTTGAGAATAATATCGATGATTCTCGTCTTAGTTACTCATGCATGTTATGTTTCTTTGGGCCCCCCTACATTTTCAGATATATCAAACTCGTTTAGTAGTTCGCTGACTCGAGTGCTATGTGAGTCTTTCTCCGATGTATGTGTTAATGTATTTATCCTTATTTCCGGATGGTATGGCATTAAAAGTAGGTTGAATAGGTTCTTGAGCTTTATCTTTCAGATTTATTTTATAAATGTTGTTTTGTATTTTATAATGAGATCGGGGGGATTCATGGATCCTGTTGGTCTTAAAGGATGGATGAATTTGTTTCTGGGTGGATATGGTATATATTGGTTTGCAAAAGCTTATATAATTTTATATATATTCGCTCCTGTTTTGAATTCTTTTGCTGAACATTGTGAAAAAAGACAGTTGGAGTATTTTTTAGTTTCATTCTATACGGTTCAAACTATTTTGGGCTTTTTCTTTGATACGGGTGGCTTTTATAGCGGGTATTCACCATGGTCTTTTATGGGATTATATCTGTTAGCACGATATATGAGACTTTATCCCAATAAATTCACGAAATTTGATAAATCTGTTGACTTAATGGTATATTTCTTCTTTTCGCTATTAACTGCAATATTATCTTTGTCAATGACTTATTGGTGGGGCAAGGTCGGTACTTTTTTGTTTCAAAACTCTTCACCTCTTATAATTGTTAGTACTGTATATTTCTTCTTGTTTTTTACGAAAATAACAATAAGTAGTCGATTTGTTGTTTGGGTATCTGCATCTTGTTTTGCTGCTTATATAGTACATTGCTCTCCTTTTGTCTTTTATCCTTATTATGTGGGTATAATAAAGTCATGGTATGATACAGAAAACAGTATTTTTTTCTTTCTATATACTTCAGGATTCATACTCAGTTTCTTTGTTGTTTCTATATTGCTTGATCAAGTGCGCATAAGGGTTTGGAATTTATTATGCAGATATTTTTACTAGTGTATGAAGTTTTAAGGTATTATTTCGTTAACAACCCAAAATAATCCAAATTTATTACAAATTCGGTCAACAACAGCGAGGGCTGAATTGCCACTGGGTAGTTCTATAGAACTTATATATATAATTAATAATAAGACTACTACGAAATGTTGTTTCAGCAAACAAATGATCTTGTCTACTTGTTCTACAAAAGTTTTTTCTTCTAAGTAGTAAAGAACTAGTATTAAGCAGAATTGTATAAAACAATATGCACAATTCCACCGATCATAGTCTATTGCCATAAGATAGGCGGGCAGGATTATTATGTGGATGAATAATTGCATGAGGATGTAACACCACTTTTCGCGCTTGTTTGAAGAATGGTGAATGGCAAGTATCCATGGAATCCAAAATAGCAACAAAAGAGGAGAGAGAACAATAATTGTCAGTACGAAACGTGCAACGTTGTATTTCAAAACAGGTTGGACATAAGCGATATAATGTTCTGGCAGTTTTGCATAGAATTCATAATATAGTGGCGCTTTTAGCGAAAGTGCTGATGTTGAATCTGTTGAACGTTCCTGTAAATAGCTGTATAGTGACTCAATGTCTATATTCATTGTGCTAAATATAACTATTGAGAAAAACAGCAATGAGACTATAAGTGAAATTGTAAAATAATTGACTGTTTTTTTTGTTGCATGTTCTGTGTCTGAAAATACATCATAAATAAATAATGCAAAAATGAGAGGAAAGAAAATAATGCAGAATATATGGTGTAGGAGACATGCTAGACAGATAATGATGAGGGTCAGTAAGTAATAATACCATTTCCCACGATGACATATGAATAGGTAAAGAAATAGTAGAGTTGCAGTTGCGAGATAGAAATCAACCCGTGAAATCATATTTACTAACAGCAGGAATGAAAAGGGAGAAAGTAAATATAGTGTTATAAACACTAGTAGTGGTCGTTTGTTCTGTTGATTACGACTTAAACACTTACCACAGAACCAAGCGAACAAAGCAACCATCAAAAACAGTACAGTACTAATGAGTGGTAGTAAGTGTTGTTTACCAACTACCTTTGGGAACCATAGTGAACAGATTTCTCCGAGCAGTTTCTTTCCGCCAAATCCAGTGGAATAGTCAATAAAGTAAAAGAATGTATGGTAAGAGTTAATATCTCCTGTTCGTATATTCAAGAGGGCTGGAATACACATAAGGAGCACGAATAATTGTACAGAGTATTGTTCACAGAAATCCAGAATCCTTTTCATGCTAAAACATATTTTATTGTTTTCATAGCCGCTGCTATTGCGGCATCCATATTGTAGTATTCCCAGTCTGCAAAACGACCTGTCAGATAGAAACTCTTTGTTGCAAGCTGTTGCTTAAGGGTTGAGATCATCTCTCTTGTCCCCTTTGACTGAATTGGGTAGGTGTACTTATTATATTTATGAGTAATATATCTTGGGTGAAGTGGAATTGAGTTTAAGTTTTCTAAAATATCTGCTTTACTGATTATGTCCGTAAACTCTATTGTAGCCGTAATTCTTCCATTTAAATTGGCTGTCTGTTGGTCTAAAGACTGGAGTGCAACACTATTGTTTGTCTGTGAGAAGTTTCCTGTACAGATAATGCGGTGAGCCTGATAGCGTGTGCTAGGTAGGTAAATCCATGAGTATGGGTTGCTGTCAATTTCGCAAAATGTGGCTGTAGTGCCATGATACTGAAGAGCGTTAATGCCTTCATAAAAGCGTTCAATAGAAGGCCCTTCTTGCAAAATGCCAGGCAAATCTTTTATATTGCCACAGAAGATGACGATATCATATAAAATACCATCTATTTTCCATTTGTCACTAACGCTTTTAATTTGTTCTATGCAAGTATTGTACTTTATCTTAAGCCCTTCTGATAATCGATCAGCAATTAATTGCGAGCCGTTTTGACGTTCGTAGTAAAATGTTGAGTGTACAAATTGCTTTTCTGCAACCCTGTTAAAGTTGTTATAAATGATTTCTTCAACAGATGACATTGGCAATTTTCCTGAGAGCCAGTCAATTGGCATATCATGTAAGCTCCTCCTCCAAACTTTTGTGTTATATGGTTTAAAGTATAATTGATATAGAGTGTCACCGAACATGCTTTTTAAAAAATCCTGGAAATTGTCAGCTGGAATGGAGTTACTATTTCTAAGACATAGCAGATCATGAATAATATTCTTTTGGGTTTGATTGTCAAGAAGGTAGATGAAGTTTTCTATAGGGTAGGGAATATGTTGCCCGTTGGGGAGAAAAATAACCGAGTTCCGGTCTGTTTTAAGGAATTCTTTATCTTTGTCGAAATGACGCCAAAACCAGTCATTGACTTCTTGATTTCGAGTATTAAACACATGACCTCCACAGGTATGGAATAAGGAACCGTTTATGCGTTCACAACAAATCAAACCTCCTGGTTTTGCCTCTTTTTCATAAATGGTTATCTCAAAGTCTCTTTTTGGAGAATTGAGATCATTTCTAAACTCTGTTAGAAGTTGTGCGGAACTAAGTCCTGATATACCAGCTCCTATGATTGCTATTTGTTTCATTTGGAATGTAATAATAGTTTGCGAGTGAAGAAATTATAAAATAGTGTGATGGAAACAGAATAGGCTTTTGATATCATAAACCACAAATTGAAAAATTCTGTAAAAAACCACATTAGCAGTGCATTTAATATGAGTCCAAACAGTGAGATAAATACGTAGCACAAGAACTCTTTGCTCTGCTGTTTAACTTTGTGGTAATCAAAAACCCAATAGGAACATAGTGACCAATTCAGTACAATGCCAATGGCAAACGAACATGATGCCGACACGAGATAATGTACTCCTGCAAGTGTCGTCAGTAAATAGAGTACAATAATGTCAATGGTTGTACATGTGCCTCCAACGGCAATGTATTGAAGAAATTGTCTGATGGATTTCTTCTTCATAATGCTATGGCTTTGCCCGTAATACGTTGCCGGAAATAGTAGAAGAGAACTTCAAATGAGTTCTTGATAGCTTTCTGACTTACTCTTGGTGAAGGAGCCATATAGTGAATAGGCACTTCTATGCATTGTTGAAAGCGAAGTAGATAGCGGACTTCTGTCTGGTAGAAATGTGCTTTAGACAACAATCCGTGTTCAACAAACTTGCGGGCTACATCAGCATGAAATCCCATGTAGCCACTTGTCATGTCACGCATATTGGTGCCTAACAATAAGTTACTAAGAATAGTCCCTCCACGAGAGAGCACAGATCTCCTCCAGTTGCTATTATAGATACTTCCTCCATTGATGAAGCGTGAGCCGAATACACACTTGTGCCCTTCGTTTAGACAACGTAAAAATTGTGGTATGGCAGCAGGATTATGACTCATCCCGCCATCCATTTCAATAATGTAGTCAAAACTGAATTTTAAAGCCTCTTTATAACCTCGTAAGTATGCATCCACTACGTTCTTGTTTTCTGGAGCCCAAACCGTGTGAAATCGTGGGTCTTGTTGTTCTAACTCGCGACAACATTGTAATGTGTTATCCTTACTTACGTTGTCAATAACAAAGAATACTTCGCCTGTCCCTAAATCGTCAAGTACTTCCTGTATTGCAGAAACGAATTCGGCAAAAGTATCCTCTTCATTTGCAAGTGGTGATACGAGAGCAAATTTCTTTTTCATCAATTATCTATTTAGTTACAAATATCTCACAGCCTACAAAGATAATCATTTTTTAGTTATCTACAAAATAATTCACTTAATTTTTGTCTTTCTATATCTCATATATAGGTAGCTTGGTAAATAGGAAATCAATAATCTTCCAGTTTTACTAAATCCGCAAGCTGAATAATGCTTTTTTAGGATTCTTCTATTTCGTTTAATGAAACAAAGTATTTCCTTAACGCGTTCGTCAGAATAATAGTCTGAAAAAAGAGCTACCTTTCCTAGAAGTTCATTATAGTACATAATAATATGTACGGTGCTCCATTCTTTAACAGTTTCTGTTTCTTTCTTGACTGCATCTTGGGTTATGCCTACTCTCCTGATTCTATTGTCAATATACTGGCTGATATTCTTTTTGAAATATGAATGTGCAAGAGAACTCTCGCGATAGGTATATTCATAAAGAGGTTCATCTACAATAACTGTTGTTTTTGCATGGGTAAAAGCTCTTATGTTAAAGATAAAGTCTTCATCAGTCCGAAGGCCTGGGTCATTTTCTATATTATTCTCTAGAAGCAATTCGCGTTTGTAAATTTTCGTCCAGCATTGAGAATAGATTTTGTCCTTGGAAAAAAAATGAATCAATCCCTCTTCGTGGTTTAATATGTATTCTTTGTTGGTGCTGTACAAATATGATGTGTTACCATTCTCATCTATCTGTTTATAATTACAGCAAATAATGTCTGCATCATGCTCGTAGCCTGCACTTACCATCTTCTGAAGCATTAATGGCTCCATTTTATCATCACTGTCGGTGAGTGCAATGTAATTACCACTAGCATATTTCATGCCCTCGTTCTTTGCTGTGGCTGGACCTGAGTTCTGTATATGTAATGACTTTATGAATGGATATTGTTTTGCATACTCATCACATATTTGGGGTGAAGAGTCTTTCGATCCGTCATCAACAAGTATTATCTCTAAATTCACGTCTTGTTGTCCGATGACACTGTCGACACAACGTTTGAGATACTTTTCAGTATTGAAAATAGGAATAATTACACTAACATCTATCATTGTTGTTGTATCTTTATTCATATATATTATGTTTCTATTAATGTAAATACGTAATAATAGTATTTAATATGGATTGCAATGTTACTATAAATCCTTGTTGGAATGTGTTCGCAGAATCAAATGGTGCACATGCACCTGGTACTGGACTTAGAAGTACTAATAAAAGGTAAGTATACTTATTACGTAGAATCGAATTATGCGAGATGTGGTTTTGTATTATTTGAGAAACTGTTGTTAGATGGTACGTGAATTCAATCTTTTCATCTTTAAATATATGGTAAAAGAATAACGAAGATAATAACCAATAAGGAATAGTTCTTCCCCAATCACATGATAAAAATGTAAACATTGGAATCATAGCAATAAACTGAACCAATAAAATATTACTCATGACCACATAGTCCATTTGCTTGTTTTTATAAATACCCATATCTATATTATTTATACGAGATACAAGTAAGTATGCAGCCAATAGGTTAAATAAGACTATTGGAATTCGCATGATTGAAGGTGAATTTGTACCAATATATCCAGCTTTTAAATGATTAATAAATGTTTCTTGTGCCCCCCACGACAAAGCGTCAACACCTGCTCCTATTGTATTCGTACTATCATTACCAGGAAAAGCCGTGAAGATTTTATTCCATGAATTCCATATGATGTTTGCTGTTTCTTGGTTCCCTTTGAATATACAGACAATTGCCATAGCGATAATGATTGGCATAAATTGTAATATTCCTGTTGTGCAACTCTGTCTGAAAGACAGTTGAGTCTCCTTGTGTTTTAGGAAAAGGAATAGTATTAAAATAGGAAAAGTGTAGAAAAATGAAGCTTCGTGTATTAAAATCTGGAGAATAGAAATGGAATAAAATATTACCCACAATAAAGATTTCTTTTCTGTATTGCCGAATATGTTTTTGAAAGACCAGAAAATATAATAAGTCAGCAAAAGCGACAACATATCTCTTCGCCCACCTAAACCAAATATAGTAAAGCCAAATAAAAAACCTGTTGGAATGATTATAATAGCCCATCCTTCTTCTTTAAAAATGCGATATGCTAAAAACAAAATAGCAAAGGATGTTACAACACAAATTATAGTGATTGCAATTCTGATATCATAGAGGTGTAACTGTTCTATATTCCAGAGGATCTGCCCAACAAAACCTCGTCGGATAAAACCACTTTCGTAGTTAATTAGCCAGTCACTGATGTCAAATGTATTATAATCAATGGTAGATCTGCCTAAAATAATCGAGCAACAAAATCGTAGTCTATCCAATATGAACTTTGTGAACAAAAGAAAAATGAACCAGGCTACCAAACGCTCGCAATTTAAAATCTTAAAATAGTTCTTCATATTTGAATCATTCAAGAAAGAGATTAATCCATTTTTCCATTATTGTTCCTTGGTTAAAGCGGTTGATGTCTTTTCGTGCTAGTTCTCCATACCGCTGCCTTAGATCTATATTTGAAATTAGAAGTGATAGCTTCTCTGATAAGTCTTTGATATTGCCATTTTTTGCAAGTAATCCGTCAGTCTTGTCATAGATTATTTCATGAGGTCCATATGGACAGTTAAAAGAAATACATGGCAATCCACAACTCATGGCCTCAACTAATACTAAACCGAACCCTTCATAGCGGGAAGACATAACATAAATAGAACTATTAGAGAACTCTTCTGCTATATCTGATGTGGATGGATGCAAAAATACAGAATCTATAATTCCTAATTGTTCCGATAACTTTGCGTAGGGGCTTCTGTCTCCATCACCAAATACGTGTAACTGCCAGTCTGGATAATTTTTAATGGTCATTGCCCAGGCCTTAAGTAGCATATCGTATCCCTTTTCATAAGCATATCGTCCTGCAGATATGACCTTTTTAATAGTGTAATCTTTTACAGGTTTGGGTTCTATCGTTATGAAATTTGGTATGACTACTATGTTTTTTACATACGGTTCCCAGTCATGGGCATCTTGTTCTGTCAAAGCTACAACATAGGATGTTGGTTTCAAACGATTTAGAATATATTTGTCCCATCTTTTAAAGAGGAGGAATAGTAGCTTGTTGTAACAAAATTTATTAGAAATTAAAGTTGAAGACAATTTCGTATGGGATTCTATGATTGTCTTGATTCCTTTAAATGAAGAAAGGCGGATAATTAGGTCTATTACAGGGAAAGAATAAACGTTACACACGATTATATCAGGTTTTATTTGGTCAATTATCTGTTTGAGGTTATTTGAAAAACGAGTTCTTGTATTCAAATATTCCTTAAACCACATTAGAAGTGAGTAATCCTTTCTCAATGGTATAATATTGTCAATAGAAATATGCTGGACAGACTTATCTAAATCAAATGAAAGGGGATTCCCACATTGCTCATAGGTTAACAGGAATAGGTGATGATCTGTATGCTCGGCTAAATAATTAATTTTGGCAGTTAGGATTCTTTCCATGCCCGCCTTATTTTTCATTCTGTCCTGTATGTATAAAATCCGTGCCATATTATTTGAGCATAAAACGTGGAACTTGTTCTAACCGACTATTTGTATATACAGAACCACCATATGATATAAAAGCCATTTTGATATCTGAGTTCCTTATATAATTATACTCTCTGTCACCATTTTCTTTTTCAGATCCATAAGGATATGCAAAATATGTAGGTTTGTAATCTGTATGGTAATTTATGATATTAATGCCACTTGTTATCTCGTTATCCATATCCTTCATGGAAAGTTTGTTTAGAGCAACATGTGAAACGGTATGGCTGCCAATCGTACATAAAGGTTCCTGACAGAGAACTTTAACTTGCTCCCAATTCATTGATAAGCTTTGAATTGGTGCAAGCCAGTCTAATTGATAATTTACAAACAATTCATTTAACTCGTTAACAAGATTATGCTGATCTAACATCAACACCTTTTCCCTGATATACCTAAAGGTATCCCATTTTTCTTGGAATGTCTTACAAGTGTATTTACTTCCATCCGACAATTGTATCTCGGTGGAGTTTAAAATGAGCTGTTCTATGACATACCACCAAAGAACGGCTTTCTTGTCGGGAAAGTCTGTAGCAACAAAAATAGCAAATGGAACCTGATGCTTCTTGAATATGGGATATGCATTTTCAAAATTGTCAAGATATCCGTCATCCAAGGTAAAACAGACAAAAGGCTTGTCTGATTTTATCTTTCCTGACAAATAATCATATAACTGGTCTAATGACAGGAAGGAGAAACCTGCTTTCTTATATCTGACAATAACCTTCTCTAAGAATGCCGGTGATATCTTTAAATGTTCATTATTGGGTAAATGTCCATTGATTCTTTCACAGACCCGATGAAGCATGAGTACCACTCCTTTTGCGTTTTTGCCTTTGCCGTATTTGCGATAAAAGTAATTGAGCATAGGATATCTTTCCTGAAAGAGATTGTACTCAACCAGTTCTTTTAAATGGGCAATCTTATGATATACGGCTTTTATCATACGATATTCCTAATCTTTATAATCTTCCAATATATATGTTTATAATAATAAGTAATAAGATCATATTTTATCCTGTGGTAAGCATTTCTGCAAATTACACCATCATAAAGATTCTCTTCTATACTGCCATATTTCCTCTTGTAATCATAATCACCACCTGCGAGAAAGACTTTTTTGAAATTCTTTTCGATTAAACGGGTCATTACATATTCGTATATTTGCTGACCAGGTGAATATCTTGAGTATTGAATGTCGAAACTGAAATTTTCTAGATAAGCAATAGAACACTGTTCACATGAAAACATCATGGCTGCAATATTACCTCCAAAATAAAGAGCATAGATATCAGATACGTGAAATCTTTTGAAATAAGATTCTGCATTTTCAATCTTACCAATATGATGAGATCTCGCTTTCCATATATTATAGTTTATAATAATCTCCTCAGGACAGTCGTCTGTCTTAAATTCTTTATATGTGATTGGACCAATCTCTCTTTCTGCCTGATGCCTCTGCTTATTTAGCCTATGCCGGCTTTTTGATGACCTCCTTTGTAGGAATGATTCTGCAGAATCCGGGAGGTCGATATAGAAATGCTTTCTTTCCTTGAAATTTCCTTCTGTCTGGCAAAAGAAGAATTTTGTATATTCAATATTTGAGTAATTATGAAAAATGAAATTTGATATCTCCTTCAGCAATTCGTTTGAGATATTCATTTTCCATATTCCCAGTTCTGCATAGTTGTTGAAGATGCGAGCCTCAATAATATGTCTCTCTTCTCCTCGTTCAGCTTGTAACACAATAAAGTTATCACAAAACAAGTCAAACCTGTTATAAATAAAATCAGGCTCTATCTCTGAAACATAATTCTTTTCTAATTCTTTAATCATACACTATGCGATATTAAGAATTTGTTTATATAACGACATGTTTTGTTGCATAATAGCTTCTGGCCTGTATCTTTTGATATTCTTTTTTGCTGTTGTACCTAATTCTTGTCGTAATGTTTCATTACTGATTAGTTTTTCCATTTTTGCCTCCAAGTCATCGATGTCGCCATTTTTAGCTAATAAACCGTCAATGCCGTCATTAATAATATCTGCGGGGCCGTTAGGACAATTATATGAGACGCATGCCAGTCCGGAACTCATAGCCTCTATCAATGCCAATGGCATGCCTTCGTACCGGGAGCTCATAACAAAAATAGAACTCTTTTCGTATTCTGTTGCAATATCCTCTGTTACTGGCATACAATGGCATGTCTCATGGCATTTTTCCTCTTTTGCCATTTTCTCATAATCAGATCTGTCCTCATTGCCAAATATATACAAATGCCAATCGCTATATTTTTTCGAAAGCCTTCCCCAAACCTTAATTAACATATCAAATCCTTTTTGGTCAGAATATCTTCCAACGGCAATGGCGCGTTTTGAAGAATAATCTATTGTCTTTGGAGGCCGAATAGTAATCATATTTGGAATGACACACACGTTATTAACTTTCAACTGCCTCCATGATTTCATATCTTCGTTTGTAAGACACACAAGCTTCGCACCTTTTCTTATATGGTTGAGAATATGAATATCATGATGTTTACCATATAATTCCAATAGAGGGTTATATGCCAGTCTTGGCCGCATGAAAACATTTGTCTGCTCTATATGGGATTCTATAACTAATTTTACACCTTTTTTAAGGCAGATATCAGTCAAAATGTCTAAAACGTCGAATGAATATGTGGTACATATTATAATATCAGGACGATAGTCTTCTATGGTTCTGTTAATTGTCTCTTTATATATAGAACGGGATCTGTAAAACAAAAACAGCCACTTTAAAAATGAATATTCTGTTCTGCTGGGTATAGGGGCATTGACAGAGATGTAGTTGACCTTGTTTGATAAAGGAAATGAAACCGGCTTTCCCATCTGATCAGTTGTCAATAAAGAGACATCACAGTCAATCTCTGCCAGATAATTAATCTTTTGAGTCATTATCCGTTCTACACCAGCTTTGTTGATGATATTACCCAATATATACAGAAGTTTCATTTGTCTACAGTTTTGGTTTTGAAGAGATAAAGAACTAATTTGGCAAAACATGTTATGAAACTGTTTATGGTCCTTGTATATTTGAACTGCGGTATCAATTCTAACATTTCGCATTCTTTGTCCTTGTATCTCTCGTAATCCTTAATAACTCTTGCCGGAATATTTTCCGATATGATCTGATTCCTTTCTTTTGTAGCCAAATCAATGTTCGTATTACTTATTCCTGTAGTATCGTAATATGAAACAATAACAGGAATTACGATATATGTAGCATCTTCTAAGATTATCTTTTGAAAGAAAAGCTTCCAATCAGAAGATATTTTCAATTTTTCGTCATATAATGAGTTCTGAAATAAAGTTCTTTTATGGAAAGTTGCTTGATGGGGGATCGCACCTGTATAGAAGGTCATCATGGAGATGTCGCCTAACTCATAATTCATGATAGTATTGTCATCTTTTCTTTTAATCTGACCAATCACAAAATCTGGTCCTAGATATTGAAGGCATTCTTCTAAAACCGTTTCATTGTAAAAACAATCTCCAGAATTCATGAATATCAAATAATCTCCTTTGGATGCAACTATTCCCTTGTTCATGGCATTGAATATTCCATTGTCAGGTTCAGAAATCCAATAGTCAATCTGATTCTTATGATGTCCTATAACAGATTTGCTACCATCTGATGAGTTACCGTCTATGATCAGAAATTCATAGTCATGATAAGTCTGATTAACTACACTATGTATAGTTTCCTCAAGCCCACGGGCATTGTTCAAATTGACAGTTATAATAGAATACTTCATACTACATCATATTTTTTTATGAACTCATCAATGTTAAAGAACATTTTTTCAATATCCTGTAGTTTGTCTTCTTCAAAATTCCACCATTGTATTCTCTTCAATGCTGATATCTGGTCATCGTTGAACCTGTATCTAATAATCTTTATCGGGTTCCCAACGGCTATGGCATAATCAGGAATATCTTTAGAAACAACAGCTCCAGCCCCAATGATAGCACCATCTCCAATTGTTACACCGTCTAATACTGTGACATTTGCTCCAATAAATACATCATTTCCGATTGTTATTAGTTTACGTTCTTCTATTTTATCCTTATCTGTCAGTGCGAACCCATTTTGCTTTTTAGTCGAGTAAAACATTGAAGCTGTGCTGATTCCTGTCGTGGGATGAATTCCCCAGCCACAGAATAAATTTGGCCCAAGAGAACTAAATTTCCCTACACGAGTCATGCTAATATACGCATTTATAGAAATTATTGTGTAATCACCAATTTCAGAATCTTTAATATGTGTAGGTCGATAAATTGTGACGTTTTTGCCAATTTTATTATCCTTCTGTTCATACATAATATGTTCCCAATCAATTTCTTGATCAAAGACATACATCTCTCTCTGCAGGAAAAAACGTAATATTTTTCTTCCGAATTTTATGGTCCAACTTTTTAACTTATTCATTTACTTCTATTTTAGGCTTAAGCATCACAAATCCTAAATTTACGCCATCGTATTTCAAGAAGTCTGTACCATTATCATATATGTTGAAAGTACAAGTGTCTTGTCTATCGTAGAAACATACATTAGGCAGGTGAATATCAACGTGTATCATATAGTTGTTAGGTAGCAAAACTTCTGTAGGATAGGTTATAACAAATGAGATTTCATCTTGATTTTCTAAGGCTTCTAATTTTAGTTCCAAACAACATATTTTTGTCTGGTTTATTGTTTGCAAAAAGATACTTGCAACAGTTTTCTTTTCAAAATGGAAGTTTGATTGTTTCCCGAAAACAATTTTGAAGGAAACATTTTCTCCAAAAGAGAAACTGCCCTTTTGCTGGCATTCGTTTCCAATGAAACGAACTTCTTTTACATATACCTTTTCGCTCGATTTGTTTTGGATATAGTGAACTTCACTTTTCCCGCTGCTGAGATATTCCGCTACAGCAGATCTGATATCACTTTCATATATAACTTTACCATTTTCTAAAATAGTACCCTTATTGCATAAGTTCAGCATAGAATCCATGTTATGAGATACGAATAAAACGGTTCTGCCACCTTGCATAGATACGTCTTTCATCTTGCCAATTGCTTTCTTCTGAAACTCAGCATCGCCAACGGCCAGAACCTCGTCTACAACTAAAATTTCAGGTTCCAAATGGGCTGCGATAGCAAATCCAAGGCGTACCATCATTCCTGAAGAATAACGTTTGACTGGAGTATCTACATATTTTGCTACGCCTGCAAAGTCAACAATTTCATCAAATTTACTTCTAATTTCAGCCTTAGTCATCCCCATAATGCTACCATTCATGAAAATGTTTTCACGACCAGTCATTTCAGGATGGAATCCTGTGCCTACCTCAAGTAATGATGCGATGCGCCCTTTAATCTTGATGTCTCCTGTAGTAGGGGAAGTGACGCGGGAGAGTATCTTTAATAATGTAGATTTGCCAGCGCCATTCTTGCCAATAATGCCGACGACATCGCCTTGCTCAACTTTGAAATTGATATCTCTTAAGGCCCACACAAACCGGCTTTCTCCTTTTTGAGTTCGGTCATTCGTCTCGCCAATCTTAATATATGGATCCTCTTTTCCCCTGATGCTTGCCCACCAACGATTCAAATCCTGACTTAAGGTACCTGTACCAATCGTACCGAGGATATATTGTTTTCCAACGTTATTGAATTCTATAACAGTATTGCCCATAGTCCTGACCGTTTTTAGATGACATCCATGAAGTTGCGCTGAACTAGATTGAAAATTACTATACCCAACAAAAGGATGATAACAGTAAATGTAAAACTATAACCAAGATATATCCAGTTGAATTCACCGACTCCCGTAAAAGCATATTTAAAAGTCTCAAGTATTGCAGTTAAAGGATTGGCAACTAATACCCAGATGTATTCTGGATAAGTATCCTTCATAACAGAAAGAGGATATATTACAGGTGTTGCATACATCCATAGCTGGACTCCAAATGTAATCATGAATCTCAAATCGCGATATTTTGTTGTCATCGATGAGATAATCATCCCAAATCCTAATCCAAGCCCTCCTAACATTATAATCAATAATGGAACTAATAATATGGTGGCATTAATATGGAAATCTATACCAGATGCAAAATAGTATATATAAACAGCCAAGAATAGTGTAAACTGGATGGCCATCTTTATCAAGTTAGAAATTACAATGGACAAAGGTACAACAAGTCTTGGAAAATAAACTTTTCCAAAAATAGCTTGATTAGCATTGAATGTGTCAGAGCATTTACTCAGACAATCCTGAAAATAGTTCCATCCGACAAGACCTCCTAAATAGAATACTGCTTGGGGAATGCCATCGGTAGATATTCCTGCGATACCTCCAAATACGAACATGAACATTATCGTAGTAAACAGAGGCTGTATTACAAACCATAATGGGCCTAGAATTGTTTGCTTATAAAAGGTAATAATATCTCGCTTAACATACATCGCCAACAGGTCGCGATAATGCCACACTTCGTGCAAGTCCAAACTTAAGAGTTTACTCTTATTTGTGATTATTATATCCCAATTGTCTGCCATTTTATTCTTTTTAACCGTGTTGAGTATGAATGAAATCAGTATTCTTTCTGTCAATATGGAGAATGTTCTTGAACATTCTCAGAACTAATCCGGGAATTGCAAGAACCTTCTTGAATGACTGAGAACGCAGTTCTTTAGGAATTGCAATATACAGTGCTAATGCCAATAAGCCAAATAAGAACCACCATTTCTCGCACCATACAGGCGTAATAATCGTCATAAATATGGATATTCCTGCTAATAGGACGATGAGGATAGACCTTGGTATTAATGCCTGCTGGATAGTCTTGTCTATAAAATTGATTTTCCCATGAATTATGGCACCGGGAATCTTAGGTAGATTACTAAAAAGACTCTGAATCTGGGCCGTCATCCAACGCATACGTTGTCGTTGGAAGTTATCCTGATTACTAACTTTCTCATCGAATACGTGGATATCTGGAGCATATTTTATGAAAACTTCCTGATGGAGTAGGAGGGCCTCCATTTCACGATCTTCACCGGCTGTGGAGAGCTTGAAGACATTTTTCTTGAATAGCTCATAATTAAAGCACATACCAGAACCTATCAGAGCAGATGACATTCCAAGACGATTATGGGCTTTGCGGAAAATAGTATTGTTGATTTCTTCGCTTGCCCCATCAAGAACTGCTACGTCATTATCTGCATTCTTGGCACAGCGGTGACATTGAATGGCATCATATACGGAGCAGAGTACATTTAACTGTGAAAGAAATTCCGGACGAACCACGTTATCCGCATCCAGGATAACTACATTGTCAAAATCTCCTTTTACTTCATTGATGGCATATTGCATAGCCTTGGCTTTGGAGCTTTTCTCAAATGTGGGTGTTAGAACTGTAATCGGGTATTTACGAAGCAACTCATTAGTCTCTGGTTGCATGTGGTCTGAAATAACTACGAGTTGATAATGGTCTTTTGGATATTCCTGTAAAAGAAACTGTTCTATAGCATTTAAAATGACTCTGTCCTCATTATAGGCAGGATAAAGAACAAGAAATCTTGTTAGATCATTTTTTAGCGATGAGGCTTGTAGGGCTAAATGATCTTCTTTATCATAAAAGAGGGATATAATAGCAAAGAAAACTACATATACGACTGAGCCTGCAATAAAGAACCACAGGGCGAAGTCAATTATATGTAGTATAGTCCATGTCATTCTTTATCTCTTTTTATAAGCTTATTTATGGGAAGCTTCGAATATAACTTTCCACCAAGGGCTATTAATGGAGATCTAAGGAATGTCTTATCCCACATCTCGTCTACAAGATAGTCTGGTGTGGCTAATGCAAAGAAGAAGAGTGCCAGTGATCCAAGAATCCACCATTTAATACAAAGTGTGAAATAAATGAATGGAAGTATAATGCTCATAATTATAATAATTCCCACCATAGTGGTACGTGGAATCAACATCCATTGTATAATCTTGTCGGCCAAATCATGGTGCTTGCTGAATAATGCCCCTGGTAAGTACTTGATATTGCGAAATGCGTTCTGGACTTGTTGGACTGCCCAGCGACCACGTTGCTCATTCAACTTCTCTGTGGTACGTTTCTTCTCACCATAGACATATATGTTGTCAAAGTAGTCTATAAAAATACCTTGACGCAGCAGGAGGGCTTCTAATTCTTTGTCTTCTCCAGCTGTTTTAGCCCTCATGATATTATCTTTAAACCAATCAAAATCATAGGCTACTCCAGATCCGGCAAGTGCTGATGAAAGACCAATATTTATGTGCCCTTTACGAAAGATATTGTTATTAATCTCTTCAAAGACAGCATCCATACGAGCTGCTGCGGTATCGCGGTTCCTGGAAATTCTGTGCAGCTGGATAGCTTTGGTTGATGCATTCTCATAGGCATCGTTGATATTTGTCAGAAACTCTGTGTCGACAATATTGTCGGCATCAAGGATTACAACAATATCGTAAATCTTGAACGCTGGCAAATTTAAAATAGCATATTGGAGGGATTTCGCTTTCGTACTCTCCTCAAAGTTCGGGGTGAGTAATGTGATTGGATATTGTGCCAGACGCATGTTAGTCATTTCACCCTGATGGTCGGATATAACCGTAACGTCAAACATACGTTGGGGATAAGACTGACTTAAAATGGACAGAACTGTATGTTCTATAACGGAATCTTGTTTGTAAGATGGTATAAGGACAATAAACCGACGTTGTAACTTAGCCTTGTTTAGTTCATGCGACTTATTAAATAATGAGAATATAGAGAATAGACCAAGATACAAAACTGTTCCTGCTGTAAAGATGAACAAGGTCCAATCTATGATATTTAATACTAACCAGAAATTCATATTAATTGAATTGAGAGTTGAGAACTGAGAATTGAGAATTGTTAAAATCACAAATTCCTTTTATTATTGCCTTAACGTGAACGAAACGGCCTTTTATCGTATTTCTGATAATGTCACGTGAAGCCACAAGGATTATAAGGTAGAAGTATGAAATGTATTTTGTAATACTATCCCAATTACGCTCTACTAATAAAAGTCTGTTACGGGTTATATAGTAAGCGCGAAGGGGACTGTTTTGTCCTGTTGACTGGCTTTCTTTATGATAGATGGTACATGCAGGCTCATACCATATCTCATAGCCGGCACGGGTGATCATTATCGACCAGTCTATTTCTTCATAATAGAGGAAATAGTATTCTGGCATTAGTCCGACTTTGTCAATAATCTCCCGTTTTATCATCATTGCTGCTCCATGAGCGTATGGAGTAGTGTGTGGGATATTGTATTGCCCCCTATCTTCTTCTCCAAAGCCTATCGATTTATTCCTGACGGTTACCTTTGAAAGGGGAGTATAGCCGGTAAACTGTATAGGGTTGTTACCCCATGAGAAGCGTATTTTAGGACAAACAACACCAATCTTTAGAGATGACTCAAGTCTATCGATCAGCAATTGAATATTGAAGTCCTTAAAAATAGTATCGTTGTTAACAAGAAAAATATACTTGCCTATTGATGCCTTAATACCTAAGTTGTTTCCGCCTGCAAAACCAAGGTTCTTATCGTTTCGAATAACTCTTACCCTTGGATATTTCTTCTGAATGGATGTCGCCTCATCTTGCATAGAGGCATTATCAACCACAATCACCTCCATAGAATCATTGAAGGGGATTGAATCAATTAACTCACAGGTGTCCTTCAAACCATTGTAATTGACTGTAATGATTGATAATTTACACTCGTTTTGCAAGTTTCCTTTCTAATTTTATACGTTTTCGTTCTTCTTGCTTTGCTAATCTTTCTTGTTCATATTTTATCCATTCTGGTTCTAAATATGGAAGAATATATACAATCGCTAAGCCGCCAAAAAATAATACTCCGTTTGGATATTGGAATAATACTTGATTACCGTAGCCTCCTAATTGCATAGCAATGAAGGCACTGCACATGCCTCCTCCTATACCAACTAGTGATGGACTTTTCAATTTAAACATAACAACACAGCATGCGCCTACAAACATTAATATTATACAAAATACAAATACAGAAATACCAATGATACCTGTTTGCATCCAAATATATACATATTCGGAATCTGGTGGCGTTTCAGATAGTTTTCGATATTTATTATTCGCAGGTATGTTAGCTTGGGTATTTGCAATCCCTAATCCCCACGGTGCGTCACGTAAATACTTTTTTATTGCAGCCTTGTTAATATCTCGTACATTTGCAGAAGCATCTTTTCTGTCAAATGCTGATCTCATTCTTCGAATTTGCTGATTACTATTTCCTATATCTGTGAACATTAACATAGCCATGAATGCAGCAAATAAAATACTAAAAGGAACAGCGATTTTAAAGGATTTTGATAAGAATATGAAAATAATGAATCCGGCTGCTAAACTAAAAATAGATGTGCGAGTTCCAGACTGAAACATACCCCAAATAACACATAGACTTACAATTAAAAAGAAAATCTTTTCTAATTTTATCTTGCTGGTTATTGCAACAATTAGAAATGCAACAGCTGATGCCGCTGCATTACAACCATAAGATGCGGCATCGTTAAATGTTGAGAAATATCTAATAAGAGTGCCTCCATTTAACAAATGAGTAACCTGACCAGGTCCATAAAATAACCATGCTTTTTCTATATCAGTGAAACCTATATTCTTCTGCTTCCATGTCCAAAAGGCAGAAAATAGAGCCAATATTGCCCAAATTCTCAAATAGTTAATTAAAATTTGGGGTGAAGATATATAAATGGAAAAAACCAAAAGAATCCATACTAAATGGAGCCCCATAAGACGAGCGCTTGTAAACCAAGCTCCAAAATTAATACCCAAGCCACATGTGTCATTAAGAAGTTCTAGAGTAAGAAATCCACACCATATTAGTATTGAAAAGAGCATCATATTAACACTTCTTCCAAAGCGAGACTCTTCCCTTAAGTCAATAATAGCAACTGCAATTAAAGTCAATTCCAGCAATTCATCCCATAGCGACAATGGTATACCGCTTGGCATAGGGCTATTCTTCATCTGGAGAATATAGTTAATGACAATTAATGCCCAAAATGCTGACATCTTCCATTTAAATATGATGTAGATTGCTATTATGAGACACGGTATAACACAGATAATGGCAAAAGCATTGAATCCGGAATGAACAAATTCATAAATAGCAAGTAAAAACAAGAGAAAGAGTAACAGGACTCTTCCTCCGTTTTTTCCGGCATATTCGGATATTCTATTAGAATATACTTTGCTGACCATTATCTATTTTGCATGACTGTTTTCTACTGCTGTCAGGCCCATTTGAGACATGCGGTAAACAAAATTGTTGAATCTTGTATAAGGTGGTAACTGTCCAACGAATTCTTCAACGGCATATCGTTGACATTCTGTTAGGTACATGAAAAGAGTATTTTTGTTTTCTAATCGCTCATTAAGTTCTTTAAGAGCTTTTTGGTCAACGTCTTTCCAAGTACGATTTGCACGTGTTACTAAGAGATTTACAGTGCCCATATTCAGAAGTGCAGGTGATATGGAATTGTCATCAAGATTCGGATACTCGATAATGGCAATTTCGTTTTGCATAATGTCAGGACAAATATCTTTTATTCCGTTTGCCAATATAAAGCGGCTATCTTCTGCAAGGAAATCTTCATCGTATGTCAAACGACGAACTTGCAAACCTATAGAAATCCAATAATTCTCCAGTTCCTGTGCAATGTAGCTTTTGCCATTACCAGCATCTGTTGAAAGAAGATTAAGCACATTTTGCTGACCTTCCTTAAAGTGTGGAAGTAGAGCCTTGCTAAGTTGACGGAGAGCCATGTCTGCGATAGTCTTGTTAAAACGGCGATAGCGTAATGTACTCTCTTTAGGAAAGCATCCCATAACAGGAACTTTTGTTATAAGTTCCGAACGCATGCGGTCTCTAAGAGTTCTGTCTAATAATTCTATGATGAAGAAATACAGGGCTGTTAAAACAAAAGTTAGTGCAAATGCCCCTAAAAGAACCATCATTCGGTTTGTTGGCTGAGCATTCATTGGGAACATTGGAGGATTGAGTACGCGCAAGGTGGCAGTTGTCATCTGCAAATTGCGTTGGCGGAGACGAGCTGCATTCAGAGCATTTAGCATAGCCATGTAGTTACCTTCGATAAAACCAATATGGCGATCTTTTCTTGCCAGTGTTGCCCCTATAGGAGCATAATACAACATCTCCTTGTCAATTCTTTGGCGCATTACATCCTGGGCACTCATTCTTGCTTTTGTCTCTTCCAATAGCAAAACTTGCTCAGTCCATTTTGTTATTAGATCACTTGCTTTAACACCATGGTCAGTACTATAATTAGAAGCTTCTATATCTAATGTTAATTCTTTCATTCTTGATGAAGCATCTTGAAGCATTTTCTCTGCTTTTGCTAATTCCAATTGTGACTCAACTTCATTTCCCCCTTCACTACTCATAAGTTTTAGGTTGGAGATGCGAGATTGGATTCTTGAGATGTCAGTTACTTGGTTGGTGAACTCTCTGTTTGCACGTATTACTTTAGCTCGGTCTCCTAATTGGCGTTCCAAATAGTCCATGAGGGCTTTTGAAGTTGTATAATTCATTAAAAGATTATTGTCGGAAACTTTTTGATTTCCGTCCTGACCAGCCAATACCTTGGTCTGCTCGCCATAGTTTATAATTCGTTTTGCTACATTATAGCGAATAAGATCGTCTTCTGCACCAGTCAGAATCTTATAAAGACGACTAACCTCTCGTTCGAAGAATTTGATAACATTGTGCGTCTCACCATATCTTAAATCCGCATATTGACGAGAAAAGACATCATTAAGAATGTCTAAAGTATTAAAGGTAATACCTGCATCATTTGCAGAATAACCAATGTCAATAATATCACTTCTGCCTAATTGAAGAACTTTTAGTCGAGAAGTTATGTTGTTAATTCCAAACCAAGGGTGGTAATTTACCAATCCAAACAAATAATTATCCTGAGTGGGCCGTTCATAAGCTTTTAAATTAGCATATGTTATTTGTTCGCTATTGTGATTAATTAATGCCTTTACTTCTGCAGGAACGCTAGCGCTAAGTTGACGGAAATGTTCTGCTGAGATATAGTTATTGTCTTTATTAAGATTACCATACATCATGCATCGTCCGAATAAACGAAGTGAAACTTCATGGATAGTATTGTCAGTTGTAATCATAAGAATAAGGTTTGCCATATTTGCTTGAGTATTACCTCCTGCTATTCCCGAACCTCCTTCAAGATTATATGATGTAATCATACCAGTATATATTGTTGTGTTTGCATCATATACACGTTCCATGTGCCTAGTCATAAACCATGCAACAATTAATGCAATTAATGGTAATATAATGAGATACCAACGTATTTTATATAAGAATCTTACAATATATCTAAATAAATCCATAATGCTCAATTTCTAAAATTATTTCTTATGTTTGTTGGCCTTCTTTTCGGCTTTTGCTGCTGCCTTAGCTGCTTTCTTTTCGGCTTTCTCTAAAGCCGATAATTTTTTATTTTCTTCGTTTACAGCTTTCTTAATTCGCTTTTCAACGCTTTTGTTTTCTTTTGCTATTTGTTTGTCAGATTTCTTGATAGTACTATCTAACGTTATTTCTGTTGTGGAATTCGTTAAAATGGGTGTATGGGTTATTATCTCAAGAGTTAGGATGTCTGTTATTATTGTTGTCTGCAAATCTTGAAATGAAGTCACTGCACCATCTTCTTGTCCTTTTGTTTGTGCAAACTCTCCAATAGTCATATTGCCATTATGAAATTCCTCTCGATTTAAAGCTCCAGCAGCTTGATATATTGCCGCATTCTCGCTAGCAGTTTTTAAGCGGATTAAATCGTTTGTGATTTTAGTGAATAGAACTGCAATTTGCAATTTGAGTTGGTCATATTCGTAATCTTTGGTATAAATAGCTTGGTCAACTTCCAATTTTTTACGTCTTACTGATGCTGTTAAATCTAATATGTCTTCCACTGGAACTGAAAGATTTACTCCAACGTTCCAATAGCTTTGTTCTGAGCCTTGAAACTGTTTGAGGACAATTGAGTAGCCTGATTGCCCCTGTCCCCACATATCTGTTTTGCCATAACCATAACTTGCATGACCTTGTATATATGAAAAAATATGCCTCTTCTGCTTTGCCACTTCTGCTTCTGCGATTTCTTGGGCTTTTTGTAACGACATTACTCGTGGGGTGGATTTCGCATTCTCGAAAAGAACGGCCAATGGTGGAAGGTGGAATTCTGAGAAATTGATTTCGTTCTCCTTGCTTCCATCGAAGAAACCAGCAGCAATTCCACTTTCGTCAAACTGAGCATAACTTGCTGTGCTCAATGCCGATAGGGCTGCTATGATTAATATCCGACTTAATTTGTTCATCGTCTTAATGGTTGTTGATGTCTTGATTATACGTTTTCTTTCTGGATAAAGCCTGTGAAAGTGCGGAAGATGATCTGCATATCAAGCTTGAAGCTATAGGTGCGGCCGTATGTGATATCAAGCTGCTTGCGCTCTTCTGCTGACATCATGCCGCCCTTGCCGCGCTCTTCCACCTGCCAAAGACCTGTAAGACCTGCAGGAGCCATGAAACGGTCGATGTTTGCATCGGCAGTAAGTTTTTCGGCTTCGTATAGTGGGAGAGGACGATTGCCTACGATAGACATATCGCCCTTGAGAATATTAAATAGCTGAGGAAGTTCGTCAATACTGGTCTTGCGAATAAATCTTCCGACCTTTGTAACACGTGGGTCGTTCTCAATCTTCACAAACGCATTGTCTATCTCTTCCTGCTTCTCCTTGTTGAAGTCACTTTCTGCAACAACATAATCGTCGCCAACGAGCATCACCTCATCGTCGCTAATCATCATATCTGACTCCATTCCCATGTCCATCATCATCATCTCTGCCTCAGGACCAAGAGGAGCGGTGATGACAGACTTCGGCTCTTCTACCTTCTTGTCAGCATACTGGTTGCCTTCCTCCTTGGCTACCTCTTTGAGGCGGGATTCGGCATCGACATACATAGACCGGAACTTTAGGAAGTCGAAGATGGTGTAGTTGGTTCCTACCCGCTTAGATTTAAAGATAACCGGACCCTTGCTCTCCAGACGGATGGCAATGGCGGTTAGGATAAATATCGGTGAGAGTATGATAATACCAAGTGCCGAGAAGAAAATGTCGAAGAGGCGCTTCCAAATGGGAATCTTAAATTTTAACATCCTGTAACGAGGTTGCTGGTCATCGAAGAGCATGCCTTCGCGATCTGCAATAAACTGGATCTTCTTGTTCAGTTCGGTTACAGATGAGTTAAGCGCTATGGTGTCGTTGATGCCACACTTCTGATATACATCGCGATCCTCTTTATTGAAGTCACGTGTTAAAAGGATGATATATACGCTCTTGCTTTTCTTTTTTATATAGGTGAGGGCCGTAACGTCAGCATTACGCTCGTTTTGCTCAAAGAAAACGATGAAATGCTCGTTGCGGACATGGGGAACACATGCCGCTGCTGCATCCTTGTAGTTCTCAGTGAACTGCACAAGACGACCAGGTATATACTTCAGACGTTCCTGGGTCTCGGTATTGGTTCCAAGATATACTACACCTATCATATATATAATGTATTAAGGGATAATCTTCTTGACACGAATCTTGAGCTCCATCGGGTTGAAGGGCTTCACGATGTAATCCTCGGCTCCAATCTCCAGCAGGCGGATACGCTCACTTGTAGAGTCTTCACTGCTGAGCATGATTACTGGGATATGCTTGAACAGCTCGTTCTGCTTGATCCACTCCAAAAAGTCGTCACCACGCATACCTGGCATACGGATGTCAGAGATGATAAGGTCGGGCGTGTTGCCTGCCTGAAGCCACTTTACTCCCTGAAGTCCATCTGGCAGCCACTGGACGTCATAATCGCTCATAAGATAAATTGAGAGAACCTTTGCGATTGTCTCCTTGTCGTCAAGTATTAATATCTTTTTCTTCATATATGAATTATTTTTTTATTCGGTTTTTAAGCCATTATTCTGTGCAAAGGTACACAAAATATTTTAATTGAGTTCAAAATTTCGTAAAAATTTCATGTTTTTGGCGAAAATTGTTGGATATTTTAAAAAAAATGGGGAATTTTGCGATAGAAACGTACTATAAATAGAGCTAATTAATATTTTTATGGCAAACAGGTATCTTTTAGGTTTTGATGTCGGTAGCTCTTCAGTGAAGGCATCTTTGGTTAACGCCGATAGCGGCAAGTGTGTAGCAACAGCATTCTACCCAGAGAAGGAGTCTCCCATTATGGCTGTCAAGGCCGGATGGGCTGAGCAGGACCCACAGATGTGGTGGAACAATGCTAAGCTGAGTCTTCAGAAGATTATGAATGAGGCTGGTGCTACGGGTGAGGAAATAAAGGCTATAGGTATTTCATATCAGATGCACGGACTGGTTTGTGTCGACAAGGATCTTAAGGCACTGCGTCCTGCAATCATCTGGTGTGACTCTCGTGCTGTACCTTATGGTGAAAAGGCTTTCAAAGAGTTGGGCAGCGAGCAGTGTCTGAGTCATCTGCTGAACTCTCCAGGCAACTTCACTGCGGCAAAGTTGGCTTGGGTGAAGGAAAACGAACCAGATTTGTATAGCAAGATTTATAAGGTGATGCTGCCTGGCGATTATATCGCAATGCGACTCTCTGGTGTGGCTAATACTACTGTTAGCGGCCTGTCTGAGGGGATGTTCTGGGATTTCAAGAACAATCAGGTAGCTGATTTCTTGATGAAGTACTATGGCTTCGACAGTTCACTGATTGCTGACATCGTTCCTACTTTTGCTGAGCAAAGCGTGGTAAGTGCTGAGGCAGCAGCTGAGTTGGGGCTGAAGGCAGGTACTCCTATTACTTATCGTGGTGGCGACCAGCCCAATAATGCCCTCTCTCTGAATGTTCTGAATCCTGGTGAGATTGCTGCTACTGCAGGTACATCAGGTGTTGTTTATGGTGTACTGGGTGATGTTAACTACGATTCTCGGAGCCGTGTCAATACTTTTGCTCATGTTAACCATACCGCAGAGCAGACTCGTCTTGGTGTATTGCTCTGTATCAACGGTACAGGTATTTTGAATGCTTGGACACATCGTAATATTACTCCAGAGATTGGTTATGCCGAGATGAATGATTTGGCAGCTCAGGCTCCTATCGGTAGTGAAGGAGTGGCTGTTATTCCTTTCGGTAATGGTGCGGAGCGTGTGCTGGAGAATAAGGAGATAGGATGTTCTATCAATGGTGTAAACTTCAATAAGCACTCAAAGGCTCATTTGGTTCGTGCCGCTCAGGAGGGTATTGTCTTTTCATTCTGCTACGGTATGGAGATTATGCAGCAGATGGGTATGGATATCAAGAAAATTCATGCGGGAAAGGCGAATATGTTCCTTAGTCCTCTGTTCCGTGATACCCTTGCAGGTGTAAGCGGTGCAACAATCGAACTCTATGATACCGATGGCTCTGTTGGTGCTGCTAAAGGTGCTGGTATTGGTGCAGGTATCTATGCTAATGCTGACGAGGCATTTGCTTCACTCGAGAAACTGCAGGTTATTGAACCAAATCAGGCTGATCGTGCTGCATATGCTGAGGCTTATTCAAGATGGAAAGAGATACTTAAGTCGAAAATCTAATAATAAAGAATCCCGCCAATCGGCGGGATTCTTTATTTTAATGAGTCTTTATACCATTTGAAAAGTTTCTGAACTCCGTCCTCAATCTCAACCTTGTGAGTCCATCCGAGAGAATGAAGTTTACTTACATCGATTAGCTTACGCATCGTACCATCGGGTTTTGAGGTGTCGAACTCTACAGTGCCTTCAAAACCTATGGCCTTAACCACTAACTCAGACAACTCGCGGATGGTGAGTTCTTTGCCTGTACCCACATTAATATGGCAGTTGCGGATCTCGCCGAGTTTGGGGATTGCACCTCCGCGACCTGTTGAGTGATTACGGTCTATGGCTCCGTCTGTGGATGCTCCATAATGAACGGATGAATATTTCTCGATTCCGATAATGTCAGAGAAGTTTACATTCAGGAGAATGTGAACTGACGCATCGGCCATGTCTTCAGACCATAGAAACTCGCGAAGTGGGGCACCTGTGCCCCAGAGGACCACCTTGTTGTCAAAGATTCCATACTTCCCAAGAATTTCTAATGCCTTTTGTCGGGCATCACCCTGAACCATCACCCCAGAACCATTAACTCCTTCTACAGGTCTTTTGTCCAGATCAATGGCAATCTTTTCCCATTCGCCATCGTGGATGAGTTTGGCGAGATAGATTTTTCGCATCATCGCTGGCATGACATGAGAGTTCTCGAGGTGGAAATTATCGTTGGGACCGTATAGATTCGTTGGCATTACTGCGATGTAGTTGGTGCCATATTGAAGATTGTAGGATTCGCACATCTTCAAACCAGCAATTTTGGCTATGGCATATTCCTCATTGGTATATTCCAAAGGGGAAGTCAGAAGGCAATCCTCTTTCATCGGCTGAAGAGCATTCTTTGGATAGATGCATGTGGAACCTAAGAAAAGCAACTTCTTGACCCCATGAGCGTAGGCTTCAGAGATGACATTACATTGAATTTTCATGTTCATCATTATGAAGTCGGCGCGATAGAGTGAGTTTGCCATAATGCCGCCTACAAAGGCTGCAGCTAATACTACAGCATCAGGACGTTCTTCATCGAAGAACTTCCTTACTGCCACCTGATCTGTAAGGTCGAGCTCCTTGTGGCTGCGTCCTACGAGGTTCTTATAGCCCCTTTTAAGTAGGTTGTTCCAAATGGCGGATCCCACAAGTCCGTGGTGTCCCGCTACATATATTTTAGAATCTTTATTCATCCATGTGAGCTTTGAGGAAGAGCTTCTTTACGAACTTCATGTCGTGCTGAACCATGATTTTAACAAGCTCTGGGAAAGATGTCTTCTGCGGATTCCATCCAAGTTTTGCCTTTGCCTTTGCAGGATTACCCAAAAGCTGATCTACCTCTGCAGGACGGAAATACTTAGGATCAACCTCGACAAGAGCCTTACCCGTAGCCTTGTCGTAACCCTTCTCATCAACACCGTCACCACGCCATTCAAGTTCGATTCCGGCCTCCTTGAATGCGAGGGTGGCAAACTCACGAACAGTATGATATTCACCTGTCGCAATAACGAAATCATCTGGCTCAGGTTGCTGAAGAATCAGCCACATACACTCGATATAATCCTTTGCATAGCCCCAGTCGCGAAGAGAATTCAGATTTCCCAGATAGAGCTTATCCTGATATCCCTGGGCAATACGTGCTGCAGCAAGTGTGATCTTACGAGTCACGAAAGTCTCACCTCGGCGCTCACTCTCATGATTGAAAAGAATACCATTGCAGCAATACATTCCATATGACTCTCGATAATTCTTCATAATCCAAAAACCATAGAGCTTGGCAACCGCATAAGGTGAACGCGGATAGAATGGGGTAGTCTCACTCTGTGGAACCTCCTGAACTTTTCCGTATAACTCAGATGTTGAGGCCTGATAAATACGGCAAGTGTCTGCCAGACCACAGATACGAACAGCTTCCAACAGGCGGAGAACACCATTTGCATCTGTATCTGCTGTATATTCTGGTACGTCAAACGATACCTTCACATGGCTCTGAGCAGCCAGATTGTAAATTTCCGTAGGGCGAATTCTTGAGATTACACGAATAAGAGAAGATGAGTCGGTCATATCTGCCCAATGGAGATTCACAAGACGAGCCTTCTTCATGTCTCGAACCCACTCATCAAGATATAGGTGTTCGATACGAGCGGTGTTGAAGGACGATGAACGGCGCATCAATCCATGCACCTCGTATCCTTTCTCAATTAAAAATTCGGCTAGATATGAACCATCCTGACCTGTAATACCTGTAATAAGAGCAACTTTTTTATTCATTGTAAATTCTAGTTTTCGCCAGAGAATTGCTTAATACGCTGTTCCTCTGAGAGTTTGCAAATTAATAGCGTGTCGTTGTTCTCTGCCACAATATATCCGTCGAGACCCTGAATGACAACTTTTTTCTCCTGAGTAGTATGGACGATACAGTTGTGGCTTTCGAAAATGTTTATATCGGGACCGATGCAGGCATTGCCATACATATCTTTCTTGCTCTGTATGTGCAGAGACCCCCATGTGCCGAGGTCGCTCCATCCGAAATCAGCAGGACAGACGAAGATCTCTTCGGCCTTCTCCATGATGGCATAGTCGACAGATATACTCTCGCACTCTGGGAATTTCTTGTTGATAATCTCCTGTTCTCTCTCTGTACCGTATATCGGAAGCATTGACTCGAAAATCTTTGCCATTGCTGGCTGATAGATACGGAAAGCGTTGACAATAGTGTTGACATTCCAGATGAAAATACCGGCATTCCAAAAATAGTTGCTCTTTTGGATATATCCCAGAGCTGTCTCAATGTTTGGCTTCTCACGGAAGGAGTCAACACGATATATCTCCTTGTTTCGGAGTGATGCTGTGCTCAGGTCTGCCTGGATATAACCGTATCCGGTTTCGGGGCGATCCGGCTTTAAACCAATGGTGACGATAGCATCAGTCTCGCTGGTAAACTTCATGCATTGTTTGATAACACGCTGAAATTCAACGGTGTTAGTGACAACGTGATCGCTTGGCGTTACAACGATATTAGCCTTGGGATTCTTTGACTTAATACGCCAGCTGACGTAAGCGATACATGGTGCTGTGTTGCGACGACAGGGCTCACAAAGTATATTGCTCTCTGGTATTTCCGGCAACTGCTGTTTTACGATATCGCCATATTTCTGATTCGTCACTACCCAGACATTCTCTAGGTCAACGAGCCCTCCGAAACGTTCTACAGTAAGTTGTAACAGACTTTTCCCTACACCGAGGACATCGATAAACTGCTTCGGATGATCTGTAGTACTCATTGGCCAAAAACGGCTACCAACACCGCCTGCCATAATAACAAGATGATTACTTGACTTTGCCATATACTTTTGATAATAATCTGCAAAAATATACAAATTATTTCAAACGAAAGAATTTTTGGCAAGAAATCTTGGTTTTAGGCCGTTTTTCTTTTCTTAAGATAGTATTTTGCGCCAAAATATGCTACTGCAATGAGCACTAACAGGATAATCCCGATTTTTATGTACTCGGCATATTCGGTGATTTTATCGTTGAGCTGATTCTCGGGCACTATACTATGGAGATACCATCCGAGACCTGCCAGAATGGCATGCCACACTCCGGCTCCGATAGTGGTATAGAGCAGGAATTTCCAATAGTTCATCTTTGCCAGTCCTGCAGGGATAGATATCAGATGGCGGATGCCGGGAATAAGCCTTCCTGTAAGAGTAGCCACAATACCGTGATCATCAAAATACTTCTCGCTCTTCTCTACTTTCTCCTGATTCAGAAGGCACATCTTTCCCCATTTGCTGTTTGCAAAACTATAGATGACGGGACGTCCTACATAGTAGGCTACAACATAGTTTATTGTTGCTCCCATATCTGCTCCGACAGTTGCAAAAAGAATTACAAGGAATACGTCGAGGTTACCTCCTGCAGCGTGATAGGCTGCTGGGGTTACAACAAACTCTGATGGCACAGGGATGACTGTACTCTCTAGGAGCATCAGGAAAAGTATAGTGAAATAATTCAGATTTCCGAGTAGGGAGGTGATAAAATTCATATTCTATTAATGATTTAATTGATTCGTGAAATATGACTCGTATTCAGACACTTGCGTTCCTTTGGGGAATAGTTGTCCTAATACAAGCTTTGCTTCTTTGGGATTCCTCTCTACGGCTATGCGCAGATAAATCATAAACTCTTCATATTTTTCGAGGTCGTAGCAGCAGAGTGCCATATAAGAATATCCTTCGTTGAATTCTTTGTCAATATTGCCAAAGAATTTTTTAAACAAAAGATATGATGCTTCAAGATATCTGTTGTCGTACAGTGACACCATGATACGTAACATTGTCCTTGGGGCATTACCAGAGTTGATGATGGTGTCCTTAAAGACATTCTCCGCCTCTTCGATACGTTGACTTGCAAGAAGGATATGCCCTCTGATTACCTCCATATCCACGTGGTCGCAGTTAAGGTCTTTTGTCTTGTCTAAATAATACAGTGCCGTTTCGGGCAACTTCTGTTCGCTGTATGCAAAAGCCAGTTCCTGGTAAATCTCCGGCAGATACAATGAGTCGGCTGGCGCAATTTCTGCAGCCTTCTCCAGACGTGTTATTGCCTCTGCGTATCTCCCCAAATATATAAGACTTGTACCCTGATGAAGATATCCGAACTCGTCATCTTTCTCCTTCTCATTATATCTCTCGAAATATTTGAGTGCCTCCTCGTAGTTTTCCAGACGATACAGACCGTTTGCCTTTGACAGGATACTGTCTGCATCCTCGGGATCGATGGCGATAGCATATTCGCTGCTGGTTATAGATGCACTGTAGTCTTCATTCATAAACTGGGCGCTCGCCAGAGAGTTCCAGTATCTGTTGGAATAGGGATTGTGATCCAGCAGCTCGTTGAAGATTCGTTCGCTGTCCTTGTATTTGCCTAATCCGAAGAGGGTGCGGGCCATCAGTTCCTTGAAGTCGTCGGAGTCATCGCCTTGTGAACGGGCCATCCATTCAAAGGCCTTATCATGTTGCTGATACTCGGAGAAGAGATTGGCCACATCGTATACGAAATCAATATGCTCATCGGGTGGTACTTCCCTGAAATATGCGCGGAATATCTCATCGGCCTCGTTTACTTTCCCCTCACAGATGAGTATCTCGCATTTCAGAAAGAGGTACTCGGGACCATCAAGTGACTCTATACGAGCTGCATATTCGCGGGCCTTATCGAAATCCTGATAACTCAGTGCCTCACGGGCTTTGTAGAGTAGGGGACCGACGGCATTGGGATTATACTGCAGTGCGAGGTTGATGGCGTCAGTTGCTTCTTCCATCCTTCCTTCATAGTGGTAATAGTCGGCAATATCCGCCAGATCATCGGCATCCATGTAGGTGGAATGCCCTGATCCGACGGACTCTTCGTATTGCTGAAGAATAGCCTTGAATTCCTCGCTCTTGAAATATTCCGCGTCGTCTGTCAATGTTTTGGCCTTTTATTTCTTCCAAGTGTCCTTGAGCCCAACGGTCTTGTTGAAGACTGGATGCTCAGGTGTCGTATCAGAATCAGGAGTGAAGTATCCGATACGCTGGAACTGCAGATAGGTGAGTGGCTTCATCGTGGCAGCATAGGGCTCTACATAACAGTCCTTGAGGATACTTAGAGAGTCGGGATTGATGATCTGTTTCATTGCTGTCACAGCGTCGCAGTTCTGCTCATCACGGATGGCTGCCATATCGTCACGGGGATTCTCTACCTTCCAGAGACGGTCATAGAGACGAACCTCTGCCTTAACGGCATGAGCACAACTTACCCAGTGGAGGGTCTTACCCTTGATCTTACGGTTGGAACCGGGCATACCGCTACGAGAGTCTGGGTCGTAGGTGCAATAGATGGTTGTCACATTGCCGTTTTCGTCTTCATCGCAGGGGTGTTCCTCATCGCATTTGATGATATATGCAT
>ERZ842401.156-NODE-156-length-89538-cov-4.853581_pt1 | contig 89538 bp, 165 predicted proteins | sample MGYA00521270_ERZ842401 | MGnify/ENA primary metagenome ERZ842401 (study PRJEB31892, sample SAMEA3878208) | bioreactor metagenome | biome: Moose rumen | place: Sweden | collected 2011-10 | study: EMG produced TPA metagenomics assembly of the PRJEB12797 data set... | reverse complement strand
GAGTTATTCCATGTTTTTTTAAGGAATTTAAGAATTCAGGAGCAAATTTTTGAGTATTACTTAATAAATCCTGCCCACTGAAAACTCCTGAAATAGAGATAATAGCATCTACTTCGTTAGGATATTTAGTAACATAATCTAATATAGCAGCCACCCCTAAAGAATGGCCGGCTAATATAAAGGAATTTGTATAAAAACTTTGATTTTTTGCCCAATCTATTACTGTTTTTAAATCATAGCAAAAATCTGTTATGGTGGCACATTGATGATTGTTAAAACTTTTACCTCTGGAGTTGCGACAATCAAAACTAATAATGGTATATCCTTGTGATTTTAGAGATGAAACAACTTGTAAAATAACATCCTGTTCTTTATATCCGGTTATTCCATGACAAATAAAAGCTAATTTGTTTTTATAAGGAATATCAGGAAGATTGTAATAGACAGACAAATCAACACATTTTGCAAGTTGCCCATCTGAAAGTATGTATGCGAAAAGATTCTCTAAGTCAGTGTCGGAAAACTCTATATCAGCAATTCCAAAATTAATTCCAGTAAGCGTCATAATAATTGTTCTGCAATATCTTTAAATTCAGTTTTTATGCGTTTAATTATTCCGAGATGAAGTTGCCTTACTCTTTCTCCAGTTAGGTTAAATCTTTTTCCTATTTCCTCATAAGGTAAAGCCTGAACACCTAATAATCCATAAGTAAGTAATAGTACATCATGTTCTCTAATAGTTAATGATTCTAATAATTCCGTTATTGTGTTAGTTAAATCGGATTTATCAGTAAGACTATCACTTTCTTGTGCATTTTTATTTGGGATAATATCAAGTAAGCATCCCTCATCTTCATCACTAAATGGAGTTTCTATAGAAACACATTTAGTATTAGCACTTAAAGTACTTTCAATTTTTTCTGGACTAATAGAAAGAAGTTCGCTCAATTCTTCATTAGATGGACGTCTTCCGTTTTCTGATTCAAACTTATTTCTAGTTTTAATAATCTTACTTATTACAGCAGACTGACTTACTGGCAATCTCACTGTTCTAGAATTAGTCGATAAAGCTTGAATCATTGCTTGTCGAATCCACCATACAGCATAAGAAATAAATTTGTATCCTTTATCTGGATCATATTTCTCTGCTGCTTTAATAAGAGAAGCGTTGCCTTCATTTATTAAATCCATTAAATCTAAACCTTGATTTTGATACTGTTTAGCTACAGAGATAACAAATCTTAAATTAGCGGTTACTAATTTATCTTTTGCTTTTGTATCTCCGGCTTGTATTTTTCTTGCTAATTCTTTTTCTTCTTCAGCAGTTATTAAAGGATAACGAGATACATCCTTTAAATAAATTTTGAATACCTCGTTATCCCTATTAGTTATAGATCGATCAAGTTTAAATTTACGCATTATCCTCAATATTCTCAACTCCTTTATCAAGGTCTCGCTCTTCTTTTTGTAAGAAACGGAAACATTTAAGTTTTACAGCAGAGCTGTTTTTACCTATTACCTTGATAACAATACCTTCGTGTGGTACTTTATTTTTACAGTCTGGACTGTCTTCTTCCATATAGAAATTCTTGTCATTGGCAAGATGATCAATAAAGAAGTTATTCCAGTCATTCATATCTTCTGGAACTCCATAAAGATCTTTAGCTTTGCCAAGATATAATTCTTTTACAGAAACAAGTCCATTTAATTCACACCAGTTATGAACTTCTGTAGGAGTTAATTCATAAACTACTCCATCTGGATTAGTAATAGTTATTCTATAAATTCTTACTTTAAAGTGCTTTTCGTGAGTGTAAGATTCTGACGCTTTAGGCTGCGTACAACCGTAATCATAACCTTTCTGAATGTAGTTACCATTTGGAAGGAATCCAACAATCTCAGCGTATGCAGTGTACCCTTTTGGGAGTTTAGGACGAATTATATCATCAGCAAATTTCCAAATATCTTCGTTGTAAAATCCTTTTGATACACCTTTATTGTAGAATTTATTTTTAATTACAGTTCTTGATGAATACAAATTATCATATTTTGTATCATTGTAAACTTGTTTAAAGATTTTTTCAGTTATCCATTTATATATAGGAGTCCACCACAACTTTTCTTTCCTACATAATACATTAGCTGAAATATGACTTGTGCCATGTATCTTAGTAGAAATGTGTATTGTATCCTCTGGTTGCACATAGAATGGTACCTTGCGTAGCACTAAAGTGTCGTAATGAAACCTAAATTGACTAGGAATTACTTTATCCTGTAACTCCTTCTTTACTTTATGCCTTACATAACCCCCAGCAGGATTATTCCTTTCGTGAGTTCTTACTATGTATTTCTTACATACCCAAAAAGACTTATCTCCATCCTCTACACTATCAAATTCAGTTCCAGATTCTGCAGTCAAGTCTTTGTTAGTTACAGATACAATCCAGTTTTGTAATACAACAAAAGGAAGAATAAATCCTTCTGATTTTTCTCCCTTTAAATTAATGGATTTTACTCTTCCATTGTCTTCAAACATTCCCTTCTTTCCTGGTTCACTATTTAAATCTTCATGTCGATAAAGATTAGCATACCTGAGAAAGTCGGGATTAATTTTGGACATTATAGGAAAATAGACATAAAGTCCAGCCTCACTATCAATTCCAGTAATTATATTAAATCCATCTACTGTACAACATTTTAGTCGTTCAACTTCTGGATTACTATGTTTTCTGAAATTATCAATTTGTACTACTTTAGCAAGATAATTAACATCTGCCTTTTTACTGATTATCAGTCTCATAAGTCCAGTTCTTTGCTGTTAACACTTCATTATAAGGAAGCACATATTCAGTATTTCCTACTTTACAAATATAATTTCCATCCTCGTTAATGTAATAGGATCTTTTCTTCCCATCATTACCAATACGAGATACAGGAATATCATTCTTTAAGCAATTAATTGCTTCTTCAAAATCAAAAAACTTTTCCATTTTAATGTAATTCTTGAAAATGATCAAAATCCAAAAATGTCCAAATGACATCATATTTTTTGATACCCAAAACATCCTCAATATATCTACATATATTCTCTATATTATGAATATCAGTAGTAAAATTTAAATCTACGTATTCCTTCACATAGTAGACTTCTTTCTTTCTAAAATGAGGAATATATAGAATAGCATAACATCTATCATGCATAGTCTTCCTCTACTCTAATGCACTTAACTGAAGGCTGTAAAGGAATATTATCAGCAGACATATAAAAATACTTTACAACAGCAGGTTTGTTTAAGCACATTGTTTCAAAATTATCAATATATTCTTGCTTTAACGCTCTATCACCATGAGGTTTAGCAAGAAATTCTTTTCCTTCAGAAGTTACACATTTAAAACACATATCCTCTGTACCACGAAGTCCTAACTCATATCCTATTATTGTAAATTCAGAGTCCAAATAATGCTTGACTTTAATCATATCATTTGTACGTCCATTAGGCTTGTATACTCTAGTTGGATCTCTTAATACAAGACCCTCCCATCCTTCAGATACATATTTATTATGTAATTCTTCTATGTTATCCCATCCTGATACTAATTCTTGAGGAACAAATTGAATTCTTAATTCATCCTCTTTAAATTCCTTTTCCGGCTCAAAAGTTAAGTATAAAGCATCTTTTATTGTTTCCATTCTTTTAAGTCTTTCAGAAAACGGACGATTCAAATCAACTATATCATACCAATAAAACTGTAGAACTTCATAATCAACAGCCGTAACTTGAGTTCTAGCAACTGAGTTTAAACTTTGTAAGCTCATCCCATGGCGATAGCATTCCCCATCTAGAATTAGTGAAGGATTCTTAGTAAGAAGTTTAATAAGTAATGGATGTTCAAGAATATCAGACATTGCTGCATCATAGTTCATTGCTCCTCTTGATGCCGTATGTGGTTTTCCATCTTTGCCTAAATATATTAATGCTCTAAGACCATCAATTTTTCTTGAAGCATACCATTCCTTATTAAAGATTTCACGTTTTATAACTTTAGATTCTTGTTTGGCAAGCATAGGTTTAACAACTCCATCTTGACCCGTAATTTCTGAACCTATAATTTCATTAAGTTCATCCTCCGAATATTCGGAAATGTCTTTTTCGAGTTTCTTATAACCTTTATCAGAATATTCTTTCTCAATATGATTTCTTTCTAGAATACATTGTTGAGAGAGAGTTCTTCCTGCCTTGCCTTTGTAAATTTTCTTATCTGGTTGCTCAGTACGTTTACCTCCTAATTGGTAAGTAGTTCTGTGTATTACAAAACATCTTTCATCTTCATTCCATTCATGATCTACTTCTGCTACACGAATTTTTCCTTTACCATCACGAGATACTAAACAAGTCATTTCAAATAATCCCTAACAACATTCCATAAATCATCTACAGTTTCAAGAGGATATTTCACTTTATCAATATAATAGCACTTATCTGGATTTTCATAAAGATAATAACTAACCCAATCAGAACCATCCTCTGTAAAAGTATCGTAGATTATACTATCAAAAAGTTTACACGGATATTCGTGAAGTAATCCGTTAATTATATCAATTTTTAAATCGTATAATTTGTCTATATACTCTTGAAACTCTTGATAATCTTTAATCAATTTAATAAAAGTCTCTTTCGTCATAACCTGTATTGTATAAATTTATAGCACTGTCTAAAGTAATTTTTAACTTCCAAGGATTAAATAGAGTTTCCATATAATGTAGAAACTCTATAAAATCAACTCGGAGTTCTTTAATAACGTCTAAAGGAGCTTTAAATTTACTTACCAGTACTTCCAAAGCCTCCGTCTCCTCTTTCTGTTTTTTCGAGTTCATCAACCTTTTCAAATTCGACTTTAGGTCTTGGAATTATAAGAATCTGTCCGACTTTGTCACCAATGTCATACACATCAACACTCCAAAATATTACATCCTGATTAATATAGGGAGTAGATCCAGGAATTGCTATTACTGTACTATCATCCTCAAGTGACCATTCATCGTTATCATATCCTTCGGCTCCTATTCCTCCTACTACTAAAGTAGGTTTATATTTAAGAATAAGCTCTCCTGTATAACCTGCATCTAGAATACCTACAGAGTTACATAAACTAAGTGTATACTTACTAACTGAACTTCTTGGAAAAATCAACATCACATAGTCTTCAGGAAGTTGAAAGTGCAAACCAGTTCCATAACAAATATTTCCATACTCATCTGTCCATTTTCTGGTTGCAACTACATCCATACACGCATCAGAATTGTGTGCATATTTAGGCATTACTGCCCCTTCATCAAGTTTAATTTGTACTTTCATCGAATTCAAATTTATAGATACTGTTTAAAGTTTTAAATGTTTTGTTGTCCCAATCAATAGATTGAATAATACTAGTATAATAATACTCATCAATTCTATCAACATAACAAGCTAAACCTTCTCCAAAAGCCGGAGTAAATCCTCTTACCACATCGTTTTGACCTAAATATCCTGGATTATCTGTTAATTTAGTAAGTTTGATATATCCAGATTTAGCGTTTTGGAGTTTTTCCCATACTGAAATAAGAGATTCTTCTACCTGTTCTTTAGGTAAAGCCTTTAATTCCGCTATTTTACTAATTGCATTCATTTTATTTCAGATATATTATATTTAGATATTATATTTTCTTTAAATAATTTTTTACGTCTTTGATACTCATCATCTATTTTTGATCTAACTAAAATGCACAAAGACTTTGGAATCACTGTTTTAGATAAATCTATGCCAATTCCTTTATAGCAGAAAGAAAAATATCTTTTAGATATATAATATTTTTCGTGCAAATCCTCTATGTATTTTACTTGAGCCTCCTCAGATTCTGGGAATTCGGAATTAATTTTAGCAATTACTTCAGATCTTACTTTTTCTCTAGTTTCAGTTAAAAGGCTGTAGAGAAAAGAATACTCATCTTCTGTAATATCTATAAACATTACCATATTTTCACCGTATACAGTAATAGATTTACACCAATTCAGAGTTACATAATTGTCACCAAGTTTAAAATCATGCAATGCTCCATGACCAGCACAACATTCAAGTTTAGTAATAAAGTCCCTTATCATAGTTCACTTAGCATTTGAGTTATTATATCTTTACTATCTTCTGAATAAAATGCTTTAACAGCACATTCACCATTATAGAATACTCCAAAGGGATTTTCTCTTGCTCCAAATTCAGACTTTAATTTGTAGCCTTTAGATTTACCTTCTTTAGAATCAATATCTATATAGTGAATAAAAGGAGACGAAGAAATCTCCGCCTCCTCAAATCGTTGTTTATCATTTAAATCAGAAAATACCAAATATACATCAGTTACGTTCATTTTCTGTAAATCTTTTATTAAAATCTTCTATTAAAGCTATTAAGTCTTCAGGTTTATCAAAACACCATCGCTTTGTTTCAAGAACATAATAGTGACCACAACCAGATGAATCGAGTGATAAATTTAATTCTTGAAACTCATCACGATCCAAATCATCTTGTTGACAATACTGTACTTTAATATCAGATAAAATAGTCATATTTTCTTCATGAGCAAATCCTTCTAAATAAAGCCTTCCTTGCTCATCTACTTCAGTTTTAAACAGTGTCGGATGATTCATACCAATCGCAGTCGTAAATTAAAGAATCAGTTATTTCTCTCTCTTCAATTTTATACTTTCCTTTATACCTTTCGGATAAATTTGGGTAATCTTCCCAATTTCTTTCGTACTGAGCTTTTAATTCACATATTTGCTCGTAGTCTGTTGAAATGTTTACAGGTACCCAATTATCACAATCATAATCATAGACAAACAAATAATAATAAGTCATTTTATCCAATTTTGTTCTGGACTATACTCTATATAAGTATCTACATAGTCCATAGTTTGTACATTTCTTTTTACTTTAATTGATTTTAAACATCCTGTTTTAGCAAGAAATTCAAAATCTGAGAAAAGCTGCTGTAAGTCTTGAATATTCTCTGCTTCGTAAGTTTGAATATCACCATCACTAGTTATCTTCATAACCTAATTTTTTAAATATTTCAGAATCATCGAGACTTTGATCTTCAGTAAGATTCCAATATAAGGCTAAGGCAAACTTTAACTCTTCTTCATCGACAGAAAAATAATTCTTCATTCCTTCAAGCCAAGCGGTTACATCTATAAATCCTTCAGAACTACAGCGAACCGTAAAATCTTCAACTTTTACAAATTTCTTCATTATTAATTATACGTTGATTAGAACTACCCACAAATGGAAGTGATACATCTCTTAATTTCTCTATGTATGGTCCATCAACTAACGTATCACATAATTTAACGACTTCCTTTTGTAAAGGATTTAACTCTTCGAGTTTATACCCAGTATATAACCAGATGTCTTTGGTATTGCCAAATTCTTTACGAACTTCTTGTATAAGTTTGAGTACATCTTCTGCACTATCTAATGGATCTCCTCCAGAAAGAGTTAAACCTTTAATATAAGGTAAAGCAAGTATTTGTAGTAATTGTGTCAGGTAGATATTGTTAAAAACTTTACCACTTAAAAAAGACCAAGTTTCTTTGTTATGACAACCCTTACAGTGATGAGAACATCCAGAAATCCATAAAGTTACTCGACAACCAATTCCATTATTTAAATCTGGATAAGTTATTTTGTGTATCCTCATTTTAAATTTCTTTTATATGTTTAACTCTATCTTCTGTTTCGTGTTGTTTTCCTAAATTAAATGCAGTTTTATAATCTCCAGTAAGGTATCCTGTAACTCTACGTAATCGTAGTATATTAGATTTTCCACACATTGGACAAGTTTCTCCTATTTCACCAGTATATCCGCAGTCGTTACACAAATCATTTGGAATGTTTACAGCGAAATAAGGAATATCATGATCCATAGCATAGTTAACTATTTCTTCAAGAGCTTCGATATTATGTTCTACGCTGCTATCTAATTCTACATAAGTAATGCAACCTGCTGAACTATATCCTGTTAATTGAGATTCAAGATCAATCTTTTCAAATGGAGTAATTTTATGCCAAACAGGAATATGCATACTATTAGTAAAATAATCTCTATCAGAAACATTTGGAATTATTCCATATTTATTTCTAAACTTCTTTAATGCAGTGTAACAGAGATTTTCTGCAGGTGTATAATATACACCAAAATTAAGTTTATATTCCTGTTTAAATTCAGCACATCTCGTTTTGAACAGTTCTTCAATTTTCTTAGCTAGTTCCATACCTTCTTCCGAAGTATGATCTGTCCCAATTAATAACTGAAGTGTTTCTGCTAATCCAAGTTGCCCTATAACAATAGTGCCGTGTTTTAAAGCAGACCTAATACCTTCTTCTGGTTTATATCCAAACATAGTATTATTCTCCCACATAAACTTAGCTGAATTAGGATCTTGCTTACAAATCCACTCAAATCGCTCTATAAGCATATCTTTAGCTTCATGAATTTTCTTATCCAGAAGTTCTAAGAAAGATTCTACATTACAGCCAGCTTCCATAGCAAGAGTTGGAAGTATAATTGTAACAGGACAAATGTTACCTCTGCCATCCTTCAACTGTGGATTTTGACCTTCTTCCGCATTTATATCATAACCATTCGCCGTTCTGCAACCCATGGTACTAAAATACGTACGAGGATCATTCTTGTCATAGCCTGCATTACCAGACCAATCGACATTAGCATAATTAGGATAAAGACGTTTTGCTGTAGACTTTAACGCTAGTTTAAATAAATCATAGTTAGGACTATTTGGTTCTCTATTTACACCTTTCATGCATTGAAATATACCGCATGGAAAAATTGGAGTCTTGTGAAACTTTCCAACACCCTTTAGAGATCCTTCAAGAAGTGCTTTGATAACCATCCTACCTTCTATTGAAGTACAAGTACCATAATTAATAGATGAAAATGGAAGTTGCAAGTTATTATCTGTGAGTTTTTTATCTCACACTCTGGAAATTTCTTTCATTTGCATCGGTTGGTCACTTCCAACCCAGGTTAGCGTACGTTTTCACCTTCAGCATTACCTGTTAAGGGTGGACACTCTTGGTAGGATTATATTCTATAAATAGTTTCACCTACTACGCGTTACGGTATTAAAGACTCTTTAGTTTCTTCAATTACCTCGGCATTGCCTTGAATTATTTTCAACCAATTATTGTATTTTCTTTCAAGATAACAGTCTTTTTTATTAGCATAAATATAATTCCCAATTAGTTTAATATCCTTTATACCACTCCACGATATTTGCCATAAATTTTCTTCTGGATGTAGAACTTTTACATTAAACACCTTTAATTCGGAGACTAAAAAATCTCTAACTTGAGTTACTAATTTTTGATTCCCACAAAATCCTATCTAATGTGCTTTAAAAGAAATCCATCCATCTCCATCAATTAAACCCCTAATTAGATCTGGAATAAACGCTTTTTGTATATTTGGAAATTCAATAGAATGAGTTTTATTTGGAATAACTCCATATTTACTTAAATCAGTAACCCATTTATTACGTTTTACTCCAAAAGTGGCTAAATGCCTTTTGTCGGATTCTATTTTATTTGAATTATGAGTTTTCTATGCAAATATTTTTAAGATATTAATATCTTTATCAGAAAGCTGCAGTCTTACAAAATTACCATACACATTTCCATCAGTAATTATAAATCCTAGGAAATAGGCTTTATCATAAGAGTCAATACTTTCCCAATAATTTTCAATTAAATCTTTATTATGATATACATTATCGCGTGGAATATTATGTTTTTCTAATAAATTTGTGATAGTGTGAATAGTTACTTTATACTCACAAGCTATCTTATTACAACTAATTCCAGACTTATATTTATCTATTATTTCTTTTTCAGGAAGAGCGTAAATACCTCCTTTTGTTCTTTTTTGAATACTGTTTCTTTCTAAAATAGCTTTTACTGTAGCAGAAGTCACTCCGTATGGTGCTCCTGCATCTTTCATTGACTTACCTTCTTGATACAATGCAATAATTTTTTGTTCAATTTCTTTATCTGTCCTTTTCATATTATTTGTTATATAAATAGAATATAATACAAATATAATACAATTTGAATAGACTTCAAAATGAACACAAATAATTTTTAGGGTCTACCGATTTTGCCCAATTTTTTACTAATTATTTCTAATTAGGGAAACCAACTTTAATTTCCTGAACGTGACTGCAAGGTGTTGAGATTATGATACATTCCCTCAACTGCTTGATTAAGTTCCTTGCGTGTTTCTATAAGAGCACCATTATAAAATCCAGGACTTAAATTTTTGAGTTTACTATTTCCTACGTAAAAATCCTTTACTAATAATCCCAATTTATTAAGATAGTACTCTTTCTTCTCATCAATCCATTCAGAAAACTCATCCCATCCAGAGTTTAATATAAACTCCTCATCAACATCACAATTTGCTTTTATATATTCATATAAATAATGCTTCATGAATGATTTGCGAATATAAGGTACCATAGTCCAATCAAGATGGGTTGCTGATACTCCTCCAAACTGTTGTAAAGATTGTATTTGAAATAAAACCGCTACTAACTGAAATGCAGTATTGATACTGTTTGCTGGTCTAACATCTGTTTGTCTAGTGTTAAATCCATTTTTGAGCAAATCGTCAAAAGGTATACTTAAACAATTATGCATTCCGATTGCATAACTATCTAAATCATGAATATATATTTCATTATTTAAATGATTGTCTTTAGCGATACCCGACATACAATAATTTAATGCATAATCTTTAGTAACTACTCGACTTGCTTCTCCTAACCTTCCGCCGAATGACTGTTCATCTACATTTGCATTTTGATTTTGAACATTCTTAGCTTCTAGTTTAGCAGTAATATTTTTAATAAGTCCATCCTTTTGAGCACGTATTATAGCACGTTCTCTTCTATACAAAATATACTCTTTAGCAACATTTGTATATCCATAGTTCATTAGAGTTTCTTCAACCTCATCTTGAATATCCTCTACAGAAATATCTTCCCAAACTGGAATTTCGTTTACAATCTCCCAGATTGTTGCATCATCAATCTCATACTCACAAGCGTAAAACGCTTTTTTAATAGCCCTAAATATCCTGTTTGAATCGAAATCAACAGAATTTCCGTTTCTTGATATTACTTTCATATATATTATATTTTAAAGGTGAACTACAAATATAAACATAATCTAGTAATTATCCAAAACTAAGAATATCCTTTAAAAGTAAAGTTTTCTCACAAGTATTAATTATATCCTTTTTTATGTTGTCAGTGATAATTTGAGTAAAAGCATTATATACATTAAACATATCTGTACTTGGAGATTCACCAACAAAATAGTCTGAATCTTCTTTTTCAAACATTAATTTATAAGCATCAATCGCTGCTGATGTAGCAAGTTTAACTTTACCAAATCCTGTGTCGTATGAACAATTCATACAGTTTCTTACCCAACGTCCTAAAGATTCATTTATGTTTTGAGTGTCGCAAAGAAACTCTGTACTATGTAATTGAGTAAGCCATTTTACTATATCGTCAGTTACTTCTGCAATATGCTGTAAAGGCTTAAAATTAATAGGATGCTCTGGTTGTAATTCTTGTACAGCAAGCATATCAGGTGAGAAAACACACAAATTAGTACAAACACAGCGTTCGAGTCCCGTAAAAAACTTTACAACAGGTTTTCTAGTATCTATTCCATATACCATACCAAACACTTTCTTGTGTCCATCGTAAATAGACGTATCTGGAAGTATTGCTTCTATAGCTACACGATTATAAGTTAAATCCTCATCATTATCTACAGTTGTAATTTGATCTGGAAGTTTTACTTGTACCCTAAAGTCATTAGTATATTTCTGCATCCTTTCCAAAAACGGCTCAACATAAGCCGCTGTTGGAAAGAATTGCTTGTCTTTAATCTTCGTAGCTTTACCACGAAGAAGTGTTGTTATGTCTGTTTCCACGTATTATACATATTTTCAAGTTCGTCTACAGAAAGTTTAGCTAGTTTCCGTTCTATCATTTCCCTTCTATCATACTCATCGCCCTCACCTATATTTCTGTAAAGAACATCATAATTAACAATAGTCCATCCACCTTTCGCTAATTCATTTTTGAGATCTTCTAGGTCTTGAAGTGTATGACCGAACGAATCTAGTGTGATTGTTTTACTAGTATAATCGAAATCGTCAATTCCAAAATTCATCATATACTCCGAAAACAATTGGTAGAAGATATATTCTCCTAAATCATCATTAAAATTATACCCAATGAGATCTACATCCTTCAAACCATCAAAAGCACTAAACGAATTCATCATATCAGAGAAATCTTCTTCATTATACGCATCATAATATTCTGCGTATGTTTTTAAATAATCAATATAATTAATCATAAGTCTACAAAAGTTCCACTTAACATATTATCATTAATAAACAATTCATAAGATACTCCATAGTGATTTGGGGTATAATTATAAGCCGAATAGTCACTAGCCCCAAAAAGACTTAACACATTTCTATAAGTAAATGCCTCACAAGCATCAAAATTATCGGAATGTAGATCACCCTTAACTACATGAATGTTATCTCCGAAAATATTATTCTTACGAATCCAATTATTTAAGAAATTCTGGGTCTTATCATCTAAATATTTAGGCATAGGCTTCTTCATAAAACTTCCATCTTTTCCATGACATAATATAAAGACATGACCTTTATACTCGTAAGAACTTAAGAAATCCTTGGATAAGAGACATTCAACGTCAGGATAATTTAACTGTACTCCAATTTGTAATGCTTGTCTTAGATAAAATTCAGGATCTCCACCGTGATTCCCGTTAGGCACCATATAAACCTTTAATTTGTTAGCATAAGATCTAAGAGAACCAATAAACCACATCATTTCTTGCATAAATACTTGTGCTTGTTCCTTATTATCCATACATTGAGGCATTATATGATCTCTACGTGCAGTTTGTTGATCGATACCATCAATACAATCTCCAAGCTCATTAAGAATGATGTCATCAAATGGACCCATCTTTTCTACATTGTTTAATATAGCGTTAAGTCTTCTATGAATTTCATCTTTATCATAAGGATTAGGATAAATGCAATCGGACTGTACTTTTGCTCCAACGTGTAAATCACTTAAATGAAGCATTAATGACTTATTCTGTTTTGGGAATACTGTATAATTGAAGCTACGAATCTCAGGGACTTCAATTTTTATATCCGTAAGAGTTTCCTCCAGAGTACGTTTATTTAGCAACTCCTCTTGTGTTTGCTTTAGCAACTTTTTAGTTACAGCAAGTTCTACTTCTGTAGCCGTTTTTTCTAATTTCTTAACTAACTTCTTTTTTACAGTATCTCTGTAAAAAGAAAGTAATTCATCTTCATCAAGTTCCTCAATTTGATGCTGAGCAAACGGAAGGTCATACTTATAAATTGCTAAAGCGTTTATAACCCTCTCTAAATCTTCAGTCGTCAAGTCTCCAAATTCTGGACTAATTGCTGCTTTAGATAAATTAACTCCATATCTTGAATACATTGACATCAAAGTTTCCATTTCATCTCTAGAAAGAGAAGTAGCAAATGGAACATTATCTCTCTTATAACTAGTTATATGATACTTCTGAATTTTTCCGTTTTCGTCACGTTCTACTTTCACTTCACTACCCTTCTTGGTAGACTCAATATTGTCGATATTCATTCTTACTTGAGTTTCCTCACTTTAATTTTTTGAATATTAATAAATAAAAAGAGAGAAATCGCTCAAATGAGCAACTTCTCTCTTAAAAGTTCAAATTAGTCCTTTTCAATTCCAAATACGATGTAAACTCCTACCTTGGAACTCTTAGATGGAGTATATTTAGCATAGAATGCTACTGGTTCACCTTCAACAACTTGATGAGTATAACGACACTCAAGTTCACCATGAAAACCATCTATAATAAGTTTCTTAGCAAGGTTCTTAGCATCAGCCTTAGTAGTATCGACTGAGCCTACAACTGCACCTGTAGCCTTATCAGTTAACTGATAAATAGTCTTATACTTTCTCTTACCTTTCTCGTTCTTAACGTCAGTAATCGCATAAGGACGTTCACGAGTATCTGCAACTGCAGATTCAACAGTGATCACATAAGCTTCACCTGCAATAGCCTTCTTCTTAGTCAAATAATCATTGAAGAATGCATTATCATCACTCTTAGTCCAAGCTTTACCTGCCTCCTGAGCCTTTTTCTTTGCAAATTTATAAGCCTGTGTTGCATCACCCTTTACATTACCATCTTCATTAAGTGCAAAATACTCTTTTACGTTAGAAAGTGCCTCTGCTTTTGTAGCACCTGTTACTTCAAATTTTCTAAAATTAGACATAATACAATAATTCATTTAAAACATTAATCCATGAATCATCTGTTTAAATTGAATTATCTATCTAAATAATATTATCTCCACTTACCTCTTGAAGTAAGTAATACAAGTATAAACACTACTTAATAATGTTCCAACTAATAAATGTAAAAAATTTCTTATATCATAAAAAATTTACTTTCAAAACGGAAGATATGTTTTTAATAAATTTTTTATAGTTTCAGGAATTTTCTTATCCTCAACTCCGAAATTTGGGAATTTCGTACATCCATAAGCTAGATCCTCGCAAATAATTGATAATCCTACTACAAAATTTTCTGGTAGATCTTTTGCGAGTTTCATTATTAATTGATAGTGTGTCACTCCAGGTTTTTTCTCTTTTAACTTTTGTGTAAGATAACAAATTAGAGATATAAGAACTAACTTATTACCTGCATCAGTATTCAAATATCCTAAAGAAAAATTATCGCTGAATACTTTTTTTAATGATTCGTAATCCATTCTTCCGCTTCCTCACTATTTTTAAAATGTAGAGCAATAGCTGCTAATTTTAATAAATACCTAAATTCATCTAAGCCTTCTTTAAAGAGCTTCTTGGTCATTGGAAAAACTTTTGTGTAATATTGAGGTATAGTTGAGACTACTAAGAAATTACTCTTAATTGTTGGATTCTCTAAATTATAAAACTTTTGAGCACACAATTTAAGGAGATAACAATACATCGCCATTTCTCTCATATAACGATATTTATCTATAGCCGCTGGAAACTCTGGTAGCATTTTACCATGAGTTTTAATATCATTTACTGTAATGCAGTCGAGATCAATGGTATAGTTATCTAATTTACTTTTTAGTCTAACTATTTCAGTTCCTAAATCGGGGATATTTACCTCAACATCTAATAAAATTGCTTGTTCATTTTCAGAGATAGCATCGTATGGATGAAGTAAACTTTGAACTTTTTTGTTACTTTGTAAAGCTTTTATACAAGCTTTAGCTGTTTCTATCTGTTTTAAATCTAAATAAAGTTGTTCTTTATCCGATTTAAGATTCTTCTCGTAGATAGCTCTACTATCTATATATGGAGAAATTTGATTCTTAAGTTTGTTAAATTGATTGGGACTAGGATTACCTTTATAATAATCGACTATTCCACAACATTCTAAAATAATTTCGTCAGTAAGATTACACTTTCTCTTTTTACAAATGTCTATACATTCGTCTGCAATAAATCCAGCTTTTGATGTAGGCTTATTAATAATACCATCAGCAATCTCAAAATACTCTGGCTGGAGTATTCCAGTATGGACAGCTGTACCCAACGGCAGACTTGAAATAAATAACCTTTGAGAATTGTCTAGAAACTTTTGAATGCTGCCTTCTTGCTTAGGATTTATTCGTGAAAGTCTTGAATTAGATACGAAATATGAATATTTCTCTGAAAAATATTCATTATCACTAATCTTTTGTAATCTTAATGTTTCTAGTATAGGTTTAATTGTAATATTATCGAAATTCACACGTGTTTGAACATTGTTTTTATAAATAATTCATACGCATCTTCGATTTCGTAATAATCTAAACTAAAAATCCTTCCTACTGGACCCCACGATTGATTATATGGGGAATCAATTAGTAAACACGGTATTCCTTTCCTGTTAAGGTCAAGGAAATTTCGTACTGAATCTTCTATGAAAACGTCAACTCTTCCTTTAATAAGAGGTGCTTTACTAGCAGATTGACAGTACTGTTGATAGACTGGTACATCAGGTAGATTATTCTTTTTAATAAACTCCTTGGTGTAACTTTTTGGATTTACACGTTTTGTGCAATATAGGGTAAGTTCAAAATCGGGACGATTAATTACAGGAAGATTTACCCAAAACTCCCTATCTTTTCTAAGGATATTCTCGACATGATACGTTATTAAATGATCTGGATTATTACTCCCAAAGCGTTTTTCATATTCAGCATACCAGCTACATATCGTATCATCTATGTCGGACCCTACTCTTAAATGTTTCATCTTACAGGTCTTCTACATCTACTAAATCACTAATTACAAGTGTATATGTTTCATTCAAGTAGTCTTGTAAATCATCAAAACAGTCAATATTCGTTATATTGTTGTCATCATCGAATTTATTTATGTAATGTCTAATTAACTTATCTACAGCATCGTTATAACTCTTTGCTGTAATAGTTTTTAGATCAGGAAATTCGTCTGAAGAACATTCTGAATATACATATTTGTTCATAAAATCGGCAAGCTTTCTAAGTCAACAAGTTTAATATCTACTCTTTCACAAATATCATTCCAAACCTCCTCATCTTCTACAATTCGTTTAAGAGCTTGTAATTTAGCATCTGTAAGATTTTCTGCCATGATTATACGTTCTCCAAGATCTGCATAATCCTCAAAATAGTATCGTTTCATTTTAGTTTTAATTGTAAATATTCGTAAAACACCTCAATCGGAACTATAGCAACTGTTCCAGGACTTTGTGCATCAGCTTCTTGTTTCTTCCAAACAATACTAAATGGAAGATTTTTAATAGGACATTCTTCTCTTATCTTAAAATAAGACGGAAGAGTTTGTGTACATTTAGCCTGTATTAGCACTGGTAATCTACCATCTAAATCACAAATATCTACCTTGTTGTTATCTAAGGCTTTGCTTTGTGACCTACTACTACATACATTATATCCCATCTCATTTAGTTTATGCACAATCTCTAACTCTAAGCCACTTCCTTTCTATTTATTACGTTTTGCCATATAAGACTTTTTTGTACTCGGGTCAACCCACTCTACTTGAATCTTATCTTTAGGCATAGAACTTTTATTAGCTCTAATTTTTAGTGCTTGTACAGACAAACCTGTACTTTCGGAAGCTTCTTCTAAAGTTGCATATACAGTAACTTTTCCAGATTTATCGGTAACTTTTACGGATTCATTTAACTATTTTTTCATTCTACTTCTTGTTTAATAATTTTTCCCTCTTTATATTCCGTACGTACAATTACTTCATCACAAAACTCATCATCAATCCAGTCGTGCAATTCCCCATCTTTAGTACGGAACATATCGGCTTCAAGTGTGCCTTCATATATACTCCAAGAATTCTCAAGCGGATACTGTGTACTAGCAGGAGTTTCAGTAGTAACCAGAATTAAGTCGACATCCAAATCAGCCCAATCTTTAATGTCTTCGTAACTTGTACTTATTGTATAAACATAACTAGGATCAGAGTTATCACATAATCCAAAGATCTTCATAATACGTGTTTAATAAATGATTTAATTAAATTCTTAGTTTTTTCTCTACCAAATGCTTTATAATAATCACTTATATCTTTTGCTCCAAATTTTCTTGGAATCCAAGTATAAATAAGTTCTGGATGATTCCTTTTTATTTTGTTCATAAATTCAATTCCAGTTAAATCATTGTCATAAAAAACGACAATTTTTTTAAATCTGGATTTGAGTTCAGAAAGTGTACTTTCAGTTAAAAACAAAGTTTCAGAATTAGGAGCACAGGCTGCAATACCTAAAGAAGAAAGTGTCATACAATCTTTCATAGATTTGGTAATTACAAGTGCCTTCCCTTTTTCTGGTAATTGATCATATCCTTGAACTAAAGATGCAGGAGTATTACTAAAGAATCTATAGGAACTTCTATCTGGAAAATATATTCTCCAAAGTTCAATATTCTTTTCTTTACCCATGTAATATCCATAAATATTACATTTCTTAGTACATTGTGCAGATAAATTGTCATTAATAAACACAGACTTACAAGAGAACACTCTATATTTATCTAATATAGCTTTTGTAATTCCAAACTGTTTCCACCAATCTAACTGTTCATTACTAAAATCTTGCATTTCAATTTGTATTTTAGATCTGCCTTTGTCTTTAAATTTAGGAACTATCTGAATTTTATCTTTACTTGCAGAATTAAGTAGATTAAAATCTATTGCGATTTGTCTTAGTGCTGAATAATAAGAGCATTTATATAACCGAGAAACTAATCCAAAACAATCGTAACAGTCCCCAGTGGCAAAATCCTTTAAGTAAAGTCTAGCCTTCCTAAAGAATCCACACGTTGGTTTTTTATCATCCCTTACGATTGAGTTGAATAGTTTTCCTTTTACTATTTTAGAAATTCCCATATAGTAACAGAAAATAGTTTCTTCGGTTAAATAATGCAACAAATATTCTTCTGTAATTTGTGGTTCAAATTCAAAGTTTAACTTCATAAGTTTCAAATTCTAAACCACTAATTTACATATAATTTTTTAGAAATCAAATATCTCCTAAGAGATCTTTTAATTCATCATCCTCTTCTTCAGCTTCATCCTCTTCTACTGGAGTAGGTTTAGCATTCTTTAGATTCTTTTGCTGAGATTCCTCAAATGCTTTAAAGAACAGAGAATCGCCTAAGAAATTAACAGCGAATACTTTTCCATCTCTACTAAGACCGCAAGCTTGCGGAAGTGCTGCATACACAGTTCCATTATTATTACGTCCTACAAGTTTAAGATTAGTAACAACTTTCTCTTTTCCTTTAAGTTGTTCAATAATCAATTTAATAAATTGATCCATACTTTTAATATTATCAGAGATTGCTTTAACCTTTTCTGCTCCAGTAGGATTAATAACTTGTAAAATCTGCATCAAAGTATACTTGAAATTTTCAAAACGAGAAGGTCTTTGATATTCATGACCTTGTGCATTCTTATATGTTGGACGTGTAATATCTTCCTCAGTTGCTGGAATGAATATATTAGTTGTAAAGATTCCAGGATTCTTTTCAGTTCCAGTAAACTCAATAGTGACTACTGGATATTCTGCATTTGGATCCTTGGAGCCTTTAAGCACAGTTGATTCAATTTTAGTTAAAGTTACTTCGTTAATTGTATAAGGTTTAAGATACTGTTGGGTATTTGCTGTAAAATTGGTATTTCCTACACTATTAAAATCAAAATTCATAATCATTTACATTTAGAGATTAAAGTCAAAACCATCTACTTCAGTTTCATTATCATCTGCTATAAATCCGGATAAATCCAGATCATCTTCTGTAATCTCTTTAGGTTCTCCTATGTTTTCATCTCCTTCAGGAATTTCTACTTCATTTTCTCCCTTTAAGAGGAATAATCCTGATTTTGTTGGATGAGGTTCTAATGTGAACTCTGTACCAAATTTAGCTAATTCGTCATGACTCTTGCCTCTACAAGCTATCGTCAATGATTTAGTAAGTTTATTGCAATCGGCTTTAGTTCCAAATGCTTTACTGCTTCCAAATACAGGAACAGATAACTTACCTTGTTTCTCGTATTTTACACCTAATCTATTTTCTTCGTCTAAGTCTAGTTCGAGTAAATCTACAACTGCTTGATTAAGTACCATTTTATTCTCTTCAAGAATAATAATTGGATCTGTAGATTCTTCCTTCTTTTTCTTAGCAGTTCTCTTTACTTTCTTAATATCGTCATTAATAATTTCTCTATTAACGCACGTTGTATCCCCAGTTTCTGGATCAATATCCAGAGTTAGCAACAATTTAATTCTCTCCATTTTAAGAATTATACTCTTGAATAACTTCCAAAATCTTATTTAAGTCGTTATCAATCTCTAATTCTTCAAACATATCTAATGGAGTCTTTGCTACACATTGTCCATTATTATTAGTAATAAGCTTGTAAGCCATCTTTCCAGGTTCCGCTTCTTCTACCTTAGTAAAGAATATATAAGTGAACAATCCTTCAATAGTAACCTTCTCACTCAACAATTTACCAATAGTTTTAATTACATAGTGAGGATCGGTTTCTGTACCTACATTATCACTATGTGTTAAAAACACCATGATGCAATCCTCTCTCATATTCTCAGAATATCTAAGAATTTCCATTGCGTGTTGAGCAATTTCACTAAATCGTGTATATCCAATTTCTGTAGCTCTGTCGACAAACTCATAACTTAAAACATATTGAAAATCGTCAATAATTATAGTCTTAATATGCGGCATTTTCTTGTTAACTAATCTCAATATTTTCAAAATTTGATCATATTTAGAGCCTACGTAATAATTACCTGTAATAGTATCAGATTCTTTATCAATTTTAATCGGAATATACTTCTTCTTCCAGCCTCGAAAGGGTAAGGGCTTCCCTGTCGTACTAATAATAAATGTTGTTTCAGGATTAAGGTTACGCAAAGAAGTTGTTTTACCTGTCCCACTCTCACCAACAATCGCTAATGTTTCTGCAGCCATTATAAAATAAAATTTAAAGATTTTTCAGTATCATCTCTTTCAATTTCTTTATAATCTGGTCTTAGCCAATTTGGGTTTTCATATTTGGCGTAATCATATATTTCATCAGGTTTAGGAAGTTCAGCAAAATAACCTATTTTACCATAAAAAACACAAGGAACTTCTACGTCTGATTCACCGTACCTATTTTTTAAACAGGTTATCACTCTGAAATTATGTCCCAACTGCTTAATATCATATCCTCTATATGTAGCTAATTTTTCTCTATATGGATTAAACATAGACAAAACAATTTCACTATCTTGAGCTGGTGCTCCAGTATCCTTAGCATCATTTAGAGTTAAGTTATTAAGACCTTCTTTTCTCCTTTCCATAGAACTAGACTCTCTATTAGCCTGCATAATAACTACGGGACTTATCTTACATCTATTACGTAAAGTAACAAGGTAAGAAGATATTAAATCCATTTCTTCTTTTAGCTTTCTACCATTAGAAGGTCTTGCTAAAGAAAGATGATCAATAATTACTAAAACAGTTAAATCGGGATCATTAGGAGTATAAATTTTACGCTTTCCGTCTTCACTAAAAGTTCCTGTTTTTTCAAGTTCTTTCATTAAAGAAGAATAAAGGATTTCAGCATTCATTCCTTTATCATAAATTATCAAGGCTTTTTCTACTTTATTCATCCACTCCTCACATTCCTTGACAATTCCGAAATTTTCGTCAGAAAGTGTATATCCTCTTTTACGAGACAATAACTCTTTAACAGACAATTCAATTCCATAATTCTCGAATATATATAAAGATAAAAGTTTTGCAAGCAGCATTTCAGCAGTCATTTCTAAACTAAAATATACTACTTTAAACTTATCATCATCTATGTGTTCTACAAGAGGTTTATACACATAAGAGAATAATGTAATTGTTGTTTTACCTACTCCAGAAGGAGAAAATATCAGAGTATATGTACCTTGAGTTACTCCATCAACTATACTTTCTAGTTTAGGCAAACCCATAGAGTAGCCTTGATTTTTACCTTCTCTTCCTAATTCAATTTGCTTTATTAAAGAATTAGTTATCATAACATTTTAACAGTATCATAGTTAACATTAACTAAATCTCCATCTTTTAAAGCCTGCAAATCATTCCATTTTTGGTCTATAATAAAACTAGCCAAACTACAATTTATGAAATTAGTATTTTGAGAAGCCCAATCTAACAAATCTATAATTTGTTCATGTACATCGGGTTTCCATTTTATACTCTTTCCATAAAATCGGAATGCATCTTCAAGAGAATTAAATTTCTTTGATACTGCTCTAATTGGTACGATACTATTATTAATCGTAGCAAATTGAGGATAATGTTCAAACAACTCTTTTCCCATTTCAAAAGAAGCTCTGTATATATTTTTCACAAAATTCTTATTAAATTCGACATCTGAAATGTCGAACTTAGCTCCTTTTTCTGGGATTTTATATGATTTTAATATAACGCCTTTATTTTGCAGAGATACTAATGTATCTCTTAAACTTTCAATTTTTGGAATACTTAAATATCTAAATAATAGAGATTCGTCTTCAACTAATAATAGACGAATTACAAAAAGTTCAGTTGGAGTTAATGCATATCTTTCTAATACAATTAACTCATCCTCAAAACTAAAATTAAAATTTTTCACCAAGTTTATAAATTATTATTAAAATCTATAAATGGTGATGTGCTGTTACGCCTTTATTTCATCACTTCCGTAGAGAGCTTTTAATTCTTCGGTATAACTCTGATCGTACTTATTTAACTGATTAATACTTTCACAGAAATAGATGCCTTTACCACAAGTTTTATTGTCAGTATCTAAGAAACTGCTTACAGTTTTCCCCTTTTCATATATAAAGTAACTATCAAAGCCACTATGACAACGAACAAGCTTAATATCCTTGACGATAGCTTTATTAGTTTTATTCTTATTCTGATCTGGCATAGGAATAATTTTAGCGTCATCAGGACATTCCAATTCAACCACAACAACTGCTTTAGCAAACTTATAAACAGTCTTATTTTTAAGAGATTCCGCTTTCTGCTTAATAAGTTTTCCTTCTTCCCTTAGTTTTTCTAGATTAGCGTTAATGCTTTTCCAAAATGGACAGTTAGAAGTAACACTAAAGTTGTCTCCGCGTATAGTACAATCAATAAACTTACAATCATCATCAAATGTACAGTTACAAATGTCTTCAAAAGTAACTGCAAAGAATTTACAATTCTTAAAAGTAATTCCTATCAAATTACTTAATTCAGTACTGGTGTCTGTACGTATACCTTCTACAATTCCACCTGTTCTTACAGCAGTACGTTGAACATATGAATTTAAAGTATATTTATCAGTAATAAGTTGATTTGTCTTTATATCAAAAACTCTCATAATTAAAATCTAAATATAAAATTCTTTAACTTCTTTTTATACAATTTGGGTTCCTCTCCACGTAGAACTTGTTCTAGTCCTTCTTCATCAATAACAATATAAGGATTATCCTTATTATGTGCATTAGTAAACCAATTTACTTCTACAGTATCTTCCAGAACTAAGTTAAATACTTCTGCTGTTTTATTATCAGCAAATCTTATAACTCGTCCTGTTCTCTGAACTGCTTTAATACCAGAAGAATCAATTCCTAGCATTATAGCAACTGATAAATCAGGGATGGACATGCCTTCGTTTGCTTTACTTACCGTATTCAAAACACGAATGTCTCCTTTCCTTATTTCTTCGATCGTAGCACGTCCTTTCTTCTTTGTATCTTTACCTGTATAGCATTTTCCTGTTGGGATGGACTCTGCCATCTTAACATTATTGCTAAAAGTAATGATTTTGGAGTTTGGTCTTGCGTCAATTATTCTTTGAGTGACTTCAAGTTTCTTAGGATGATAATTTATATACTGTTTACGCTTCTGTAGTAAACGCATAAACTGTGCAGAATTTATTTTAATGCTTTTTAATGTATCCGATTTTTGCTGTTCAGTACCATTTGGACACATTTCATCCCGTAAACGTAATTGGTATCTCCAGCCTGTTGGACCACAACAAGCCATTACTTTACCAAAGTCGTAATTAAAAAACTCAAAATACTTATTGAATTGAGTATTTAACTCAATATAATCATCAATATCATCAGGTTTTAAGAGTACTAAATACTCTTTATAATTAGATACCCATCCATTTGCCATTGCTTCTACCAAGCTAATCTTATCGCAAATAGGGCAGTATTTTTCTATAATCGAATGCCTTTCGTCTACTCTTTTAAGAGTGGCAGTAAGACCTAAAATCCACTTATACTTTACACAATCAAAAATTGTTTTGAAAGTGTCTGAAGCCGTACGGTGAATTTCATCAATAACCAATAAATCACATACATGATTGGTTTTTATCGCTGTATTAATGACAAGAACAAAACAGTTCATATCAACTTCCCAGTCCCGTAATAAATCTTCCCACTGTTCTTTTAAAGTTGTAGTAGGGACAACAATTAATACAGTTAAATCGTTTTTCTTAACAACTAGCTGTTTAATAATTTTAAGAGCTACATAAGATTTTCCATAACCAGTTGCTCCTTCAACAACTGCTTTGCCCTTAAAATCTCTCCATCGCTGAATACTTATTGTTTGTCGTTCGTCTCTAGTCATAACCATCTAAGAAATATATAGACTAGGTTTTCGACTAAAATAGGATTATTCAGACAAGTTAATACCTCTAGCATCAGCTACACGTAATATTGCATTTTTACGTTCAATCCACTGACTAGCGTGAAAATCAACTTCGTCTTCAAGAGCAAATAATACTTTATTTCTCAAAGTAAGTAGTTGATCCGTAGTCATTTCAGAATATTTCTTGTTTCTGAGTGTGATCATTGAACGGAATTCCTTAAAATTAAGCAAACCTTTGGGAGTAGTATGAATACTTGTCATTGGCTTCAATCCACAACGCTCCTTGACAATATCCATAGTACTTTTTCCAGTTAATTTAGACTCCTCGTTAAATTCTCTCTTTTCTTGTTGAGTAAACCATAAACCTAACTTCAAGAGGAATGTCAGAGTTAAGTGTTTCTTATTCAGGCTACCTAATTGATCTAAACACCCATCAAGAACATAGTCTATTGTTAATGAATTAAAATCATCTGGTACTCCCTTAGTAACACTAGTGATAAGAATCTTATCAAGTTGGTCTTTAGGAAATAAGTCTCTGTTGTTTTCCATATATGTACGAATACTGTTCATATATGTAAAACGTTGGATCTTTGGTCGATCACTTACTAAATAGGCATTCTCCAGAAATCTTAAAAACAGTTCGGTATTACAACGCTCTCTTTGGTCTTTAATAATATCCAGAAGAACAAGTCTTCCTGGGTTTTGTTTATCTGTACTGTAAAGCATAGACATACAATGATCATAGAAAGTTTGTAATTGTTCCGGAGTAGCATCCATTAATTTAATTTCGGATTGCATTCTAGTTCCTTCTGCTTTTGGACCTTTCCACACATAACTGTTTAAATCATTACTCTTTGTCTCCAACGCTGCTGCCAATTTAGTTCCTAATTGATTCATATTAACATTCGTTTTATATATTTTATTTATTCGTAATCTAGTTCATAATTAAATCTCGATTTTCTATTATTGGTATAAATTTAATAAAATGCCATCCTGTATAATTATAAGGAGTTGTATTGCCATCTCTATACCATGCATCTTCCCCTGCAATCACTTCCCTATATTGTAAGATACCTTCTTCTCCAACTTGTATACTTTTATGTTCCCAATTAGGAAATCTTGTACATAAAATGTATTCATTACTATCTACATTAATAAAAGCATAAGTTGTATAGTCAAACATATCTTTATTTTTAGCAAGTAATTTGGCTTTAACAGTTCTTTCCGTCATACATAACACATCCATATTTAGCAAAATCAGCTTTACACTTATCTTGCCCTAAGATACAGGGATTGTGTTTACATTCTAAACAAGTACGTTCAGGATTATAAATTCTTACTCCGTCTTGATCTCGTGGTACTCTTGGTTTCATGTGGAGCTTTGTAATTATCGCAATACTTAATCGCAGCATCTAAAGCTTCTTCATAAGTAGCATATGCTGCCCACGGTAATCCATTATTACTATCTACCCAATTTGCTTTATCTACATCTCCTACATTAACACCAGCTATCCAATACCATGCTCCATTCATCCTTTGTGGACGAATACCAATCCGAAATCCTTTTTTCTCATATTCCGTTATCATAACAATAATAACACAATGCCTACTACTGTTCCTAACAAACTAAATCCAAAAATCTTATTCTTTTTCTTTAATCTAACTTGAGTCTTCTCATAAGTTGCAATAGTTTCTCTGTAAGAAGTAATTTTTGCTTCATTAATAGAATCAAGTTGTAAAGAAAGGTCTAATGCTTCTCTTAATGATTTATTTTGTTCTTTGTAAATAGAATCGGACACTAATAACTTCTTATGTTCTAAAAAGATTTGGTTTGTTATCTTTAATTGTTCACTCGATATTATTATTATTGTATCTCCCAGAGTTTTTGGATATGTATTCTGAGAAAAACTTACATTGAGAGTCAGTAGGCTGAGCAAACAATATATCACGATCCTTTTCATAAGTCTTTTCTACAGTAATTAAAATTGTGTCATTTATTGTTTTAATAATAGAATCCCTCTGTTGCCTTATAATTGTGTCAGAAGGAACAGAAGGATTCTCAGGTTTGAAGTATAAATATGCTCCAAACCACTCAACAACAATTAATAATAATATGAGAATTATTTTCCAATACTTCGCCACTTCTTTTCTGCTGCATTGTAACCCTTAATAAATTGTCCAGGATTATTTTTAATATTTTCTACAGTATCTTCAAGAATAGCGTCGACAACTTTATCATTGAGCATTCCACTTTTAGTTACAGCAACAACACGGACTGCAGTATCATCACGAAGCTTAATAGCACGACCTTGTGCCTGCTTTTCACCTCTGAATCTATTATACTCATCGCCCTTTGTAGTTTCTGAGCCAGGATTACAAATAGAAATTCCTACTGAAAGTATTTTCTCTATAGAAGTTGGAATAAAAATTCTATCCCAATTAGAACTTTCAATATACACTTCATCTTCCTGACATATTCTTATAACTACTCCTGCTACTGTAAACTTATGTTCTACACCTTTATAATCAATAAAGCTGCCGTACTTAAACTTTGTTTCCATGTTTTCTTTTAGTTTTAATATAATCTTTATAATCGTCTATGGGTTTATACCCGTTTTCTACAAGATATTTTATTGGAGCACCTACTAGTTCTATAGTTGTAACTTTAGTGAAATTAGCGTATTTCTCATAAGATATTTGACTTTCTAGACTTAATAAAGTTGTCGAATACTTATAAGAACTATAGGCTAATTCCATTCTCTTTTTATAAATATGAGATATATCTATAGAATAAGTAAATACTGGTGTATGATAAAGTACATCACCAGTACCAGAAAGGTAACTCCGTAGGCTCGTAGTACCTGCCATTCCACTTGTATCGTCTTACTAATGACTTTGTTCCGATGATTTCCCGCTTCTCATTATATTCGTCAATAGCAAATTTAGCAAGAATTTCTGAAATATCGGATTGTCCACACTCATACGTGAAAGTCAAATGATTAGGACTATATCCTTTTCTCTTTAAGAATTTAGGACATTTTACTAATTCAATAATTAACTTATCACGATAAGGAATGGGGTGTTTTTTATAACCCCATTCAGAGATAAACTGGTATCCTTTAAAGATTTTCTTTGCTCTTTTAAGAGCCTTCTTCTCAGATGCAGTTTTCGTCCATACACTTTGATCTCGTGGTACTAAAGGATTTCTATACCCGAGTTCAATCATTTCTTCCAAGTTGTTTAAATCAACCGGAATGATTTTCTTTTGTTTTTTCTTCTTCATAAGGCTTAAAAAATGAAGATATTCTTTTGGAAACTCTATAATTGTATTTGGTATTATAAGCCTCGTTCCACCATCCATTATCCAAAATAAATTCCAGATCAGAAGTATTAAGTTTTGCCTTAAAACTGCGGAAAGTGTAATCACCATTATTTATAACAACACCATTAACTAAAATTGCATAATGGGAGCAAGTACGATTTCCGACAGGAAATTGATCCTTTTTTCTTCCTTTTATATTACGGACAGTACATTTATGTGGAACTCTATCATCAGAATAACCAACTACTTTATAATTAATTCCTAATTTTTCTAAATGTTGTGATAATAAATAAGCTACATAACAACATCCTCCTGAATTAACATCGTATCTGTCATCAAGATCTTTACATAACTTATTCAGCTTTTCTAAGTTCAGATTCATTGGTAGCTATTAACTTTGGAGTATCAGATAATCTAAAGAATTTATACACTTCTAATTTTTCTTTTTTGTATGCATCTAAAAAGTCTTTAAGTGTCTTAATACTATCGGAATGTTTCATTCTAGTTCTAATTCCTATAATAGTATCAATACATCTTGCTAAAGAAATTCCGTATGCTCTGATTTTCCAATCCGTGGATTCAGTCCCATCTTTATGATTAACTTTTACAAGTTGAGACAAATCCCAGAAATCTACGGAATCAGGGGTAGATTGTTCTATCTTAAAACCTCCTTCTTCTATAGTAATCAACGCCATTTTATTGATCCAGGTCGCGTTGAGGCTGCTTTATCCTTTTGAGGAAGATTATCCCAGGCTTTTTGCCCACTTTCAAGCCTCTTCTTCATATTCTTGTACTTCATCTTCTATCTGAGCTTCTAATTCTTCATCAATCTCATTTTCCATATTCTTTGTGAATCTCTTGTTGGACTCCGTTTTAACAATCTCAGTAAGTTTCTCTAACTTTACAATAAGATTGTTTAACTGTTTATCTGATACAGTTTTTACATCACGCTTTGCATCTGTAAGGGTAATTGTAAGCGTATTCGTCAATTTCATTTTCATATCTATCTTCTGGAATAAACCAGACCTGAGAAATAGCATCAAAATAAGATTCTTTTGCAAACCAGTCTTTTGATAAATACTTCTTTACATCTGGAAGTTGTAATTTAATATATTTCATTGCTCGCGGCTACAGCTAATGAATCAACAAATTGATTCCATTTATTATCAGCATGACCTTTAGTCCACTGATAGTTAATAGAATCGGTTAAAGTTCTCGCTCTTTTTTCTGCTCTATCAAATTTCTCCCATAGATCAAGGTTAGCTTTTCTTTGCCACCCTTTAGTAATACAACCAAGTACATATTGAGAGTCACTAATAATAGTAACATTATTTACTTTTTTTCGGATACAATTAAGTGCAGTAATTACAGCTTGAAGTTCCATACGGTTATTCGTCGTATCTAAATACGTTCCGCCATATTGAAATATCAGCTTATTATCTTTAATAAAAGCAATCCCTATTCCGCCTTGGTTCCTAGATGGTGCATAAGCTCCATCAGTATAAACTATATAATCATTCATCGGGAGTAACTTTGGTACGTCTAATATAGTATAATGCAATACCTAACATAATAAGATTGCAACATACTATTGTAATAGACCAAATAATTATTGGTGCCATATACTATCTGCAATAGTTACATAATCTTTTGTGGTTTGGATAGCACTTTCGTACACTCCTCTTCCATTACAATTTTTAAAGAATGCTACAAAGAATGAGATTGTCATAAATAGTATTACCCATCTCAAACATCCTAAAGGTAATAACATAAGCCTAACATTGCTGTCAGTAAAATCCCATTTACCCCAAGTTTCGCTCCATTTCATTAATAAAATCCTTTCCTTCTGGAAAAAACAAATCAAACACATCTTGTGGTATAACATAATTACACAAGATTTGACCAAATCTCTGATCTCTGTACTTTTCTACTAACTTTCTTAGTAGTTCAAGTATTTTTAAATTATCTTCGTACTCTTTCATACAAATAAAAAGAGAGCGACTTAAAAGTCACTCTCTAATATTTACAAAATCAATTAATAAAATGTCGTAATTAGTATGTTTTGCTAAACAAATGTTGGATTTATTGTGAGTTTTTGCATATCCTTTAGGGTATGGAATATTTGGAAATACTACGGAAGAATAAAGTTCAAGACAAGTTGGTTGATACCAAAATTTATAATCCTCATAATAGTCATATAAATTACGTCCACTCCAGAACTTTATACATGGAAATCTTGATTCAAAAGCTTCACAATATTTTCGGAATAAATTTACTTTATCCTCTGTATAAGCTCTTTTAGTTCTGACTTCATGTATTAATCTAACATAGCAATCTCCTTTATCATTTAACCATCCTAAATCTAACATTAGATCTTCATAACTTATGTCATAACTCACTAATCCATGAGCTATTGATAATCTACCTTTATCATCAAATTTAATTCTAAGGTCGAAACATCTTGCTCCTTCATTATATTGAGCTTCGATGTCTTTTTCTTGACACTTAGCAATCCAGTTGAAAGGTTTTAACCACCATTGCTTAATTGGTAGGTAAGACCATGAATTATGCGAGCCTATAATCATAATTTATTAATTAACAGAATCTACTATTACAGTATCTACTACTTCTGCAGAATCGCTTTCTGCTGATACAGGGGGAACGTTAGAACAGGCTACTGCCATAAGAGCAATAGCTCCAAAAAGTAATTTCTTCATTATAAATAAAGTTTTATGTTAATAACTTATCATCTGCCGATTTATATAATTTATTACCACACTCTGTACATCTTCCTTTTACTAAAGAGAAAAAGTCTTTAGCCTCTTTATCCTCTTTAAAATAGAATGTTAGTCCGTCAATAACTACATTAGGTTTACTATTTATTAATATGAGATCTCCATCTTTCTCGGCTAAATATTGGGAACGCAATTTCCATTTAGTAAGTGTTCCAATAACACACTCTCCAAAATCTTCAACTTTATAACGAATGTGCTTTTTCCTAATAGTTATTCCAAAAACTTTTATGGAAGGAACGATTGTAGGATTGATAACTTTAATTAATTCTTTCTTATTAAAAGAAAGGGTTTTAATACTTCTGTAGTATTCAGATGATTTGTACTCCATAATGTAAACTAAATTGCTCTATATGGTTAATTACTGGTGTGACTCCTGCTCTTTGCAGGTTAGGTAGGGATGTCTTTTCGCAAGACTCTCTTTTCATTGTCGGTAATCTCCCAAGAGATTCCTTTCTTCTAAAGAAATTCATAATCTACGGTTATTAATTAATTAATATCTGAGTTATATAGATAATCGGACATGGGTTAAGATTGCTTACTGTATCTCCATGCAGCTGTACTTTGAAGATGGGCTATACACCAGCTATTAGTACAAGTCCAGTACTTAACTTTATATCTCATGTCCGATTTTAGTACTCCCGATGCGGCTCGAACGCATAACCTATTGCTTAGAAGGCAATTATTCTATCCAGTTGAATTACGGGAGCATCTGTAATCTGAAAATAAGTGAGCAATTTATTATTCTCTGTTCACACGCCTATTTGAGCGATTCTAACTTAAATTCAGAATTACAAATTTAATTATTATTTTTTAATAATCAAAATCAAAAACTACTCTACTTATAAACTGATTATCGATTATTTTTGTTTAATATACAATGTATTTTTAATAATAGAATCTGAATATTCCGAAACAAATTTTATCTCGGAGTACTCAGAAACTGACTCTGCGGAATTAGATATACGCTGAAACCACAAAGTTACTAAAACACCAATAAAAATACCTAAAATAATATACGAGATTGTTCTCATATTTCTTTTGTAAGAAAGTTTAGGAATTTACTTAATGTAGTATTGTCTTTTATAACAAGTTCCTCATTGAGTACTGCGATAACAAAAGCAATAAATACTGCAATAAATGTAAAAATATTTACATAAGGTATGAATGTTACTACAGTAAAACATATCCATACAATAAGCGGAAGTGTAAACTTATCTGAACCTAAAGTACGAAATCCTGTTTTAACTATAAATGCTACTAGTAAATTCAAGATTATAGGTATAATGTACCACATAGTTAATTCATATTAAGAATTAGTCCTTCTTTATCACTCATAACAGTTGGAAGATGTCCATCCCATTTGTCAATCCACATCTGACGAAGAATAGCTGGAGTAAGTGCTTGCTGTTTAAGTTCATTAGCTTGTTTCTCTGCTTGAGCTTCAACAACTTGTTTCTGTGCTTTTGCTTCTGCTACTTTCAATTCGTTGAGTGCTTTCAGTGCTTCTTGTTCAGTTTTATTCTTAGCATTTACTGCATCAACAATAGTCTGTGGATAAGTAAGTCCTGAAGTAAGTTGTTCAAGTTGAAATCCTTCATTAGTAAGAGTAATTTTCAATTGTTTCTCTACAGCTTTTTCAAGACTATCACGCATTGATACAATTTCGTTAGTAGTAAACTTATTTAACTGAATACGAAATGCATCTCTAACATGATTAAATAATGGACCGTTAATAATATCTGGCACATCTTTACGATATTTTCTAAAGATAACAGGTGACTGACCATCAATTATTTTTAAAGAGATAGTAGGATCGACAGTAAACTCACTTCCATCTTTAGCATTGATTGTAAATGCAGGATAATCTACAGTCTGAACGAAAGTCGGATATTCGTAAACCTGCTCAACAAACGGATTATAGTAAACCCATCCTGTTACAAGTGCTACGTCATCCACTCCTCTATCATTACCGTAGAGATTAACTTTCATGCCTTCATATCCAGCATTAATACGCTCACAACTTGTCAGAATTGCAAGCAGAGTCATTAAAATCAGACACTTTTTCATTTTTGTATAAATTTTTAAAATTTGTAAAACATTTAGTTTTCCAAGAAATCCAAAGATAAATCGGGGTAATAATTACAGCAATTACTACCGCTATATCACTAGGAGTAGATAGTAATGAAGCAACAATTGACCATACTATCAAAGTTATAAATATCCAAAAGTAAAATTTAATGTATTTCATAACATAAGATAATCTTTACATAAATCTTCATTTTCTTTTAAAAATAAATCTCTTTGCTCTTTTGTATGAAAAGCAAGAAAATAATGATGTATGAAAACTTGGTTATAATGAAAGCTGTCTGATGTTCTAGTAATACAGTGTTTACAAGTACTACCATCATTCCATTCCTCATCAGTGATAGCTCCACCAAACCTTTCATCATGAGTCATAATTTGACTAATTCTAGCCATTGCTAAAGCAGATTTTGCCTGCTTTTCTGTAGCAAAAACATTATAATTATCAGATGAATTATAACTAGCAAAAATAGAACTAATTACACTATTTGACTCAATGTAATATCCAGAAACACTTCTATCATCGGTGTTATCTCTCCACTTAGATAGTCTTTTAAACTTAATACACTCATAGGTACTATTTTCGTAATCAATTTCGTACCCTTGTGGTATATTTATTTTAATTTCTTTCATTCTTTAAAAATTAATAGCGTTTTACAATATGGACAGATAGACGCAAAATATACATCATTATTTTCTTCATCATAATAATAAGGATGCAATTCTACATCTACGAGTCTATTACAATCACAGTATGTTTGACTTGTTTTACCTTGAAAATGCTCAAGATAATCCCGCATTTTCTTTTCTGGAATGATTTGCATAACTTAACACTAAGTCTTTACACTGATTAAATATGTTTTCACTTTCTTTATCAATTTCTGTAATTGTGTAAGAACTGTTTGCTATGATACGGTCTATACCACAATTTTCATTAAGTGTAATTTCCTTTACGTTGTTATCAGTAGATGCTATCCACGAATGTATGTGTACAGAAAACACAGATACATTATAAGGTCCTTGTATATCTACTATTTTACTAACAGAACTTAGTACAGAAGGATAATGCGTTTCATCAACAAACTCACCTTTAGCATAAGTTTTAATGTAATAAGAACCTAAATCAAACCTTTCATATGCTTCCTCTCCAGATATTATAGGAAGTTCATCTATGGGTTTTATATTATTGAAAACTTGTAGACTTAAATCTCCAAATTTAGTTTTAAGACCTTTATTACATATAGCCAAATAATGATTAGCTCCATTATACAACACTCCTCCTACGCTACCATCTTTATAAATAAAGACTGTATCATCAGGAACAGATATAATGGTTTGCACTTCATCACCATAATAACATTGTAGAACTTTATACTCTTTCATTTATTATTGTATATAAAATAACAATTAAATCTTCAATATAGTAACTATCAAACTCACGATAGTCCTCGAAAGTATTTAGTTTAATCCAGATAATACCTTCAGAAGGTTGTTGGAACAAACTCACATCATTCTCTGTCTTATAGGGATGTTCCTCATCTGTATCCATCAGAAGAGCAGATAATTTGTGACGAATTTCTTCTCTGAGATCTTCGTATTTTTCACTTATTTCCTGCATTTGTCTGATTGTGACACGTATTGATACTATAGCCTATCTCAGCCTCTTTGTCATCCAATCTGATTCTAGTTCCTGAAACAGGAATTTCTTCATGTTCATTTAGTATTCTCTCAGCAATTATTTGTGCTGCACGTTCAATAATTTTTTCTTCCATATTAATTAATTGTTCCTTTATTTATACTTAAATACTGCTATATCTTTAATCTCATACAGTCCTTTTACTATTAAACCGATGATAAATATTATCGTACAAACAATAATAGTTATCCAAGAAAATAAAGATCCAAGGATAATATTTATAAGTGCTTTTATAGACAAATATTCAGGTCTTTCACCATCTATGTCAAAAGCACCAAATCTATGCAGTATAATGGCTGTTGCAAACACTATTACAAAGCCTAAGAGCCAAACAATAAACTCATTCATAAGGATTATTTTCTTTTGTTACTTCTATAGCAAGACCCTTTTCAATTAAACCTCTATAATCAAAATGATGTTCATTAAGCCAATCAATAACTTTATGATTTGGCATTATGTAATCACTTTCATCATAAACATCAAATTGTGTAAATTCATCAATTTCTTCCTCAGTCATTGAAGACATTGGACGGAGATAGGGAAGAAAACCACTAACATCGTAGCACATAATACCACCAGATTTTATAGCAACCTGGATTGTGTCATTCAGAATTGACCGAAGATATAACTCTGGTTCGGGTTTAGTTTCAAACTCTAACCACTTCATTCTTGTATTGTAAGGGACTCTTGCACAGAGGTCTTTTAATAATAATTGTTTTTCTTCTTGTGTCATAATTCCATTGCTTTACAGAAATCTTCAATAAGTTGTTCACCATCTAAACCATAGGTAATATTACCAAATATATGCAGTTCTTCAAGATATTCAACTGCATTTAGTTTGAGCCATTCGCAAGCCTTTTTAAGCATCGTTCTGTCTGCCCATTCGGCACCTTTTTCAAATGCTTCACAAGCAAGTCCAAAAATTATAGATGAATCATTACAAAATTGACTATGTGCGGCTTGTTTAATTTCTTCTTTTCGTGTCATAGTTTATTTGTTTATAATTTTAGAAACGCACGAACATAGTTGGCACCGTACTTATTGTAATTGTCCACATAACTATTGCACATGTCGACGAACCTCACACTGTTACTATTATACTCGGAACTCGACCAATAGGAGTTGTCCACATACAACTGAACTCCAACGGAGGACATAGCCAAACCAATGTTCACAAGCATTTGATTAAGAGAAATAACCTTTTTCACCTCAGTTTCAGAACCTATGTACCAATTACCTTTTTCAGTACCTTCGGTAACATAATTGTCCACCCAATCAAATATCGGATAGTCACCTTCCTTGCGGTCTTTCAAGTCACGAATCTTCTTAGTATTGACTTTTCCGTCAGCGGAATAACAGCCAACCATTTCATACTTATCAGACCAACGAAGACGTTCTTCATCCAACGATGTTACAATAATCTTGTTTTCATCAGTGATGTCACCAACAATGCCAATAATCTTCTTGCCATATATATTTCCATCAGGCTTTACAAACGTCTTGTCAGACAAGCAAAGATAACCTATTTCAATCTTCTGACCATTGATTTCCTTTTCTTCAAACAAGCCCGAAAGGTAATCTTTGTAAAGTTCTTTCACCCTTTCCTCTACAGGTGGAAGGCTGCCATATTTAACTTTCTCATCCGTGATGAACATTTCCTTTGCACAAACTTCAGCCAAATCATCTGATATATAGAATTTCGTCCCCTTTGGTATGATAGACTTGAAAAGGATGTATCTTGAACTGAGATACTTGTTCTTTGATAGGTAAGCATGTACAAAGCCACTCCTGATTTCTTGCTTATCAGCATTACTGATTTCATGCTTTCCTTTAGCATGAAGAACAGAATTTAATGTTACAAATGTTTCTTGATGTGGTGTTACATAATTGTCATAATAGCCTTTTACAAGACGTTTGTAAACTACAATATCTTTCTTTGCAATGAAAGGCTTTTTTATACTTGTTATTAAACACATAATCTTTTCAGTTTTGGTTAAGTAAATCTTTGTATAACTGGAATAGTGTTTCTTCAGAATACTCATCCCAGCACTCATGTGTAGCACTATTCCAGTTAAATCGGTCTGCGAATCCTCCTGTATAATCTCCAAGTCCCAGATCCTCTAATGCTCCCATGTCCTCATAACTCGGACAAATACCTCTTAACAGATGTATAGTGTCTTTTTTTTGACAGATTTAGTACCATAAATTCTTATTTAAATTTATAAAGTTTTCCTTTAATGAGGACTTTCTTTTCAGCATTCCATGAATATCCTTCTTCTTCCATTTTTTGGAATAAGAGGTCACGTTGCTCCTTAGTGGCTGGGCTTACTATAGCATGAATGCTACATGAAGTATTTGGATAGAAATGTCCATAATCATTTATATCTCCATATAGATTTGCTATACCACCTACCACTTTCTTGAATAACATTGGTTTCTTCCTTACATCTACAAGCACATCACCGTCTTTTGTATCAGCAATAGTCCAAAGATGATATGTTTTTTCTGTACTTTCTATATCAGTACCACAATCATCTGTGTCATAATAAATACCATCTTCTATAGAAGCGATTTGAAAAGTACAATCAATACCATTAGTAACCCAATCACCAACCTTGAACTTTGGTTTAACATCTGTAGTTACGTCAACACCCAAATTATTGTAGACTTTTAATTCTTCAAAGTCTTTTTCAAGTTGCTCTTTTGGTGTATTTTTGAAATAGTTTTTCAGCATATCAGCAGGCTCGCCTTGCTTTTCAAGCCAAGTAACCCAACGATTATTCTTTCCGACGGGAAAAGAACTCTTAATAAATTCGATAATTTCTTTTCGCGTTTCCTCATCCTCAGATTTTCCATATTCTTTTGGTGCATTATTTTCATCAATGTTATTCTCACAATATCGATAGTCGTGTTTTGGGTCAAGCCAAGCAATCCAAGACTGTACTTTGGCATAGTCATTGGCTGTTGAAAGAGTATTGAATATCTCTGCTTGCTGCTCACAATGCTCAATAAGTTCTTTCTTTATTCTTTCATCCTCTTCACTCCACTCAGCAGGCTTCTGCTCACCTTGCTTTTCAAGCCATTTCCTCTTTTCATATTCAACGTATGCCTTCAAATCTTTCTCTTGCTCTTTTGGTGTAATGATGTCACCATTTAGGTTGAAAGCAAATCCCATATCTTGTAGTTCTTTTTTTGTATAAGATTGACCTTGCTTTTAAAGCCAATTAATCATCTTTAATTTTTCTTTAGCACCGTCTTCTGTAACAGTTTTTTCAGAATATATCTTGTTAATAATAACTTTCCTTATCCTCTCATCCTCGCTCTCTTTGAGTTCGGGGAAAACCCACGCAAGGCTTTCTGTGATAGTACCTTGCTCATAAATTTTTCTTGCTCTTTCAATAGCCTCATTGTAGGCTTTTGCCTTTTCTTCTGCTGTCATAGTTATTAAAATTTAATCTGTAAATACCAATATAACCATCCAAATTGTAAATAGTAAATCCTACTACTTTCTTCTATCCAATTCAAATGTAATGAGGGTAAAAAAGCAAAGCATTCCCTAAGTTTACCTGTTTTGATTTCCATAATCACAAAAGTTTTTGTTCTTTCAAGTTTAATATCATTTCGTAGCAGGCATCAATAGGGTTAGGTTCTTCTATTAACTCACCAACACCTATATTCGTCAAACATAAACTCCATGCAGAAGTTTTATACGAACCTAAATCTATAGAAGCATCTTCATCTATAGAATATGCTGTGTCATTCAATATCTTAAGCAAAGCAGCAAGACTCCAACAAGGAAGAAAGTTAGTCTTATTTGTGATTAAAGCTTTAAAATAAGGTAGGTAAAAGCTATACCCTTGTGTAGAACTATCGAGAATTTTAAGAAACCCTATATCAGCACTTTCAATCGGCAGTATCTCTGCCAGTTTCTTTGACTGAGAAAGGTCTGTATAACTTTTAATTGTTGCCATAGTTAAATCAAATTTTCAAGTGAATAACCTAAATATTTATTATAAAAAATGCTTTTTCAGAGTAAGACTTACCACGGTCGTAGAAATAAGGATAGGAGTAGTAGCTGCGGAAGTACAAGAGCCACGCAGAGCTAGCAGCGTACTCATCTACTACCCAGAATAAACCTTCTTTAAATACTTTTTTAATTTTATCAAAGTACTTTTTACAAAACTCTATATTGGGAAGTTTTAGTAAGTTGTTTTCAAAAGCTTTAGCTATATTCCAATTACAATGCATGGTATAAGTTACGGCAACATTATCATCAATAACTTCCCCAATTATAAATGGACTCCATGAATGTTCACAAAAACCAATAAGTCCATTATAGTAAATTACAAAATTCCCTATTTCGGGTTTTCTGATATTAAGCAATTCTTGTAAAGTTAGTTCTCTAATGATGGTTATTTCATTCGAGACTGCCTTATGTTTATTGCTTTCTACAGGTTTCATTTCTACTTCTGCAAATCGCTTTGTATAAAATGACAGAGCATCTATAGGTTCAAAACAAGCGTGAAAACCACGTTCACATAATGCTACTTCTTCTGAAGTAGTGTAAGTTTTACCTACTTCATATTGAAAACCTCTACATTGAAAGTTTTCATCAAAACCTTTATATAGTATCATAATTAAAAATAAAAAGGAGACAACTCTAAAAAAGAATTGCCTCCTGAAAATACAATGAATAAAAATAAACCCTCGATTTACACCTCACAACAGTATATCGGCAATTCCGATATACTAAATCTACTTAAATGCGTCAAACAATTTTTACACATTAATGAATTACTTAAATATACTTAAATTACTCATTAATGCGGCAATAGCAACAAGGCTACTGGCTAATACTGTCATAACTTCCATAATTTAAATAAATCTTTTAGTTGTTATAGGGCTATGTTTCAAGTAAACGTAGCGAACTCAATCTTACTTTGAAAATTTTGAGAAGTCAATTATGAAAAACTTGAAAAGCACTTTCAGTTCCAAAAATTAGTCGGGGTGAAGGGGATTGAACCCTCATGTACCAATTACCCTTTCTACACTTTATAAGAGTGAGGGGATACACCCCAAGAATTACTTACACCATAATTATTAGTTGATTAGATACATATACTCCATTATCAACGTAATACTCTGAACCTTTAGGTATTATAGCAGCTACAACCCTATTAGAATAAGAATCAATAGATACATAATTCCAGTAATAATTTCCACGCAAACGATCGTAAAAAAAGCCTTTACAAGAATGAAAACCTTTTTCTACTTTATAATATTGACCCTGCTTATATACATCTCCTAAGAGTGTGCGATAAATTGTTCCTGGTTGCCAAGTAAAATCCTGATAAATAGAATGCAAATCTAGAGTTACAACCTTTTTGACTTTAATATCTTTTTCGGCAACTCTTTTAATTGGTAATTTTGAACTTAAAAAACACATAATGACCATTTTTAGTGGACCGTATGAGATTTGAACTCCTCTTACACAGTGCAAATGTGTCGTGCTAGCCGGATTACACTATACAGCCCAAAAATTACTTGTGTTTCACAACAAAAGTAATTAAAAATTTTGAATATACGAAATTATTAATTTTGAATTACAAATATACATATAAAAATGGATATTCCAAAATTTGTACTTTAGAATATCCTGAGATTTGTCAGTTTATACTCCTGAATAGTCAGTTCAAGAGTCTTTACCACTTTTACTCGAGATACAAGCAGTAAAATTTGTTCGTGTTAACGATAACCCAGTTAACACAAAGGGGTTCTTATCCATGTGACCTGGACTGCTTCATATTTAACTCCTCAGCAGTATTCGGAGTGCTAGTTTTAACCACCTCACTAACAAAGGGACTTGTTGTGTAGACAGGGATCGAACCTGTACTTTTAATACTACTTGTAGTAAATGTGCTACTTACACCACTACACAATATCATTAGTATTAAATAAGATTGTAGAATGCAGACTTAAATTTAGACTTAATCTTGGACCTACACAAGCAACTTAGACTTAGACTGATAAAAACAGTATAAATTTCGCTTGTGTAGTCAGTTTAAATTTATGAGTTTCACCCATAAATAAAATAAATGCTTTAATCCAATATTAACTATATTCAACTTAACCTACAATCCTATTTAATTAAACACTAATTAAGCTTAATACCGCTATGTTTAGTGACCTAAATCGTTGAGTTCTTTTACAGTATTCTCAAGAGCCTTTGGAACAGCAAATTTGACCTTAGCCATTGCATCTCTATCTTCACGAAGATACTGGTTGTACTTATCTCGAAGAGATGCTTCTTGTGCTGTTACCCTACTAGCCTCACGATCCCATGCAGCAAGATCAGCCTCATATTGCGTATCAAGTTCATCTTGTTTAATGGACTCTTCAAGATTACGAGCTGAAAGCTTCTTGCGAATACTGGACTTCATTTTGTTTAACTCTTGCTCTACATTACGCCACTTCTCCTGTAATTGCAAATAGAAACTATCTACCTTTGCAGGAGCAATCGAAGTTTCATAATGATAAATAAGAGTATTAATTCCATCACCTTTAGTTGTATAAGGTTTAGAAATAGAAACATGCATTCTACGTCTTGCCTTTTCGAGAGGTTGATCTTTATGGATAAACTTTCCATAAACTGAACTTGTAGCAATTAACTCAAGATAACGCTGATGTTCTGCAACATCCATTTCTGCTACAATATCCTCATAAGAAGACATCTTAACCTTTTCTGGCTTCTTTGGCTTCTCTGGATAAGCGGGCAATTCGAAATTCTTTTTCCATTCTTCCCATCCGAGTGGCTCATAAGCATCAAATGTTTTTCGTGCTTCTCTAAACCACGCAATTACTGCATCCATTCTGGATATTACAGAAAGAGAATGCTGAATAGCTGGCAGTGTATCTTCATGTGCTCCAATCTCAATTTGTTTCGGGTCACCTGAACCTCCTACAATATCCATGGTGGTATTAATAAAACTTATGTTTTCAAGCAATGCTTCATGCTCTGCTTTTACTTGAGTAGCACGAGCACAAATTGCTTCCGCAGAAGTTTTTGTAATACCTCCTTCTTTAGCAAAAAATTCGCTCATTTGTTGTATGTTTTTATTAAATCGTTAATTATTTCTTGCATTGAATCAGGAAAGTTATCAATATAATAAGTTTTTCCTGTATTTCTAGAGTACAATAAATCCCTTGAATCTGGATCTGTTGTGAGAGTTTGTATCAAATCGACCGCTTCCTTAATAGCATCTGCTTTTTCGGAATTGTCTTTTTGCAAATTTTTAATAACAGTATTCTTTTCAGTGACAAGTGTACTGAGCCGTTTAATTTCTGCTTTCTGTCCTGCATCTTTAGGATTATTAGCTAAATTAATGTTGAGTATTTTTAATTGCTCGATGTCCTTTTTTAAATGATCGTTTTGACTTCTAAGCTGATTAATTTCCTCAGTCATTCCATTATGTGTATTACTATAATCGCAATAGATACCTTCGTGAACAGTAAGAAAATCATCTAACCAATCACATAATCTCTTGAAGGTTTTTAAGACACATATAACATTTTTAAAGGCTACAACAAACTCTTTATCTCTAGTAATTAAGATATTCACATATTTGCCAGCATTAGCGGTACTAATGTGGTCGGATATGCGAATATCTTTTGTATTACTAATATGAATGTAAATACTGTTAGAGCGTTGTGACTTTTGAACTACGTATTTCGGATAGTTCTCAGACACCCATTCACTAACACTTGTAATCATACAAATCCAAGTTCCTCAGAGAGCTTCTTCAGACGTTCTATTCCATCTGTAAGTGCCTCTACTTCGAGTTCAAGTTCGATAACTCTTTCTGGATCAAGAGGATAAGTTTGTTTTGCTTCTTGCAAATTGCACTTATTTACCTCTAATAGGCGTCGGGTTTCCAAGATTTGGCTTTGCAACTGAAGATTTGTTGCGTTTACCATGTACGACACTTCCTGTTCGCTTTTCTCCTCCATTGAGAGGATTCTTTTCTCTTTGTAATTCAGTTTCATTTTTTGTAGTTTTTACGAGCATCCAAGATGCCCAATTATACTTTGGACAAATATCAAGTTGATACCATCCGTTATTTTTACTTATAATTATAGCAGGTTTTCCTTTAAAAGATAATTTACCTACGGTATAATAAGGTTCTATACCTTTTATTTGAGTATCTCTATCCCAAACAGTAACTTTGTCTCCGATTAAAAAAGCATGCATATCATTTTTTGCAGGCTCAAGTGCAGTTTCTTCCCATGAATAGCACTCGTTATCAATATCTAATTTGATTCTGCCATCTTCATAGGATTTAATTATTGCAATTTTACCTGCATATTTTTGCATATTTTCGGATAATTTAGGATTAGAACTTTTTTTAGGATTAGGACTTTTTATTCTAATAATATCTCCTACTCTCATAATTTTAATTTTTTTAAAAAATTGTCTATGCTCCATCAACTTCCATTATTATTTAGATAGCTGCCTATGGAAATATTTTTAAATAACTAGTATACTCTATATAATATTTCGGGAAGAGCAACAGGATTGGTACCACCCTATTACGCGTATCCCAGCTTTGACTATAGTTTAGCCGCTAAGACAATTTTGTGGAGCTAGAGGGTACTGCCCCCTCGTCCAAATAATACATCATAATAAATTTGTTACACGCTTTTTAAGTCGAAAACTTCTTTCAAATTTCCACTCTATCAGTCTCATACATACATGGTGGACACATATATACAATAAGCACTACGTAGCTAACACGTTATATACTTTCTGTTTCCAAGTTGTATATTACTCAGGCAGCAAGTCTGCCAGCGAAAGAAATAGTCTTTGCTTTTATTGGTTTGTTATTTCAAAGGATAACTCCTTGCGTGATTTATTATTCCGTCCTTATCTGTCAAACACTATATTAGCCCCGATATTTAAAAGCGTAAATACAACTTCCATCTATACATTCATAACAATGTATATGCAGAATATTGTCAACTATAACTTCTGTTGTACATTCAGCTTCTCCCCAGTCATGAGATATTCTGACAGAATGCAGTGGAAAGTATGTTTTATCGAAATAACCTTCATATTTAAATCGGATTTTTCCATCAAAATATACCTCTACAAGCATTCCTTCAAATTCGTCCTCACAGGTGAAATGAATATCTGCTACGTCCATGTCAAAGGAATCAGGTAAATCTTTTACCCAATTTAAAAATTTTGTTTCGTTCATGATTGATTAGTTTATTGTTTTAATTAAAATTTGTACCGTGAGTGGGACTCGAACCCACACGTGTTACCACAGCGAAGTTTTTGGAGCTAATCCATATCTAAAGACTTAGGATTATACTCTTGGACTATTTCTTAACCATATTTTATTACTAAAACTTAGGTTCTACCTGTATAGTCTCTACGCCATTTATCAGATATACTGAATTTAGAGAGCCCTCTTACTTTAAATCGTTTCCAATTTATTTCATTCGGTTTGTTAGGGTAGTTCTACTTCTAGACTTTCATCTAGAGCACTCAAACTCATAAGTCCGCCTCCTATACCAATTCGGATATCACGGCAATTATCTATTATTCTTTATATTTCCAAATATATCCTCCTGCACTACGTCTTTTGTGTCTAATACATTTAGATATACTATCATAACAAATCCCTACTTTCATAGTATTTAATTATATCTTTATTTATCTATACAAAAATAGAAATAAAAATATATTAAACAAAATGGTACACACAAGAAAATTTAAATTTTTAAATTAGCATAATATAAATACTTCCGAAACTTCTTATGCTATAAGTTTCTATAATGGAGAATTAAGATTTATCGAGTTCTTCTAATTGAATCCTAACATCTATTTCAATTTGAATCATGTTACGTCTTTTGCCCCAAGGACTAAGACACAACATGGTCAAATTATGTGTTCCATACAGAACTGGATGTTTCACCTTGAAAAGATACCTCACTAATTCATCTCTTGTAGTGTGATACTCTTCAAGACCTCTCGTAATTTCATCTTTTACGAGATATGGAAACGGCTTTTTTCTAAGCCTTTCCACAGTATCAGTTATAAAATTTTGTAACATACAAGTTTAAGGATTTTTAGTTAGTCGTTCAAAATATAAAACCTTTTTTCCTCTTCATCATAATAAAGAGGCTCAGAGATTAAAATAGAGTGCTCATACCGAAACGGACGACAAGCGAAAAGTCTTTGTAAATCAATCATTATATCATAAAGTAAAGTTGTATTTACTGACGCATTTGCTTGCAGTTTAATTACTTTCTTATCTTCATCAGTAACTACTGCAATACAAGTATGAAAGAGTCCATTAAGGACTCCTTCTTTATTAATTGAAATTAGACTTCCACCCATTGTTCTGGAATATGTTTTTGAATACGATACCCGTTTTCTTTTAACACTCTAATGGCATCCTTAATAGGATCCGTTATAAGCACTATGTCAGTACACTTTTTAGCCTTTTTTGCTCTTTCACTTATAATTTTCATAAGTGATTGAACTGCTAAGAACGACCAAGAAGTTTGTGACACATAATACTCCTTATTCTTACAATACGCAAATGAATGTGTAAGTAATAAATTAGGATAATTATTTGCCATAAACCCATGTAGCTGCATTGCTTTGGCTAAATCTTTAAGATTACTGTATCCTCTATGGATATTAGCCATACGGAATTTATTGAGGTTTTGAACATCTGTTTGACTTAACAATGCCCACTTCTTTTGCTTTCCCATGTCTTCAAAATTATTAGTTTAAATACTTCCTTACCTATTCTAGTAATTGAAATTCCTTTCGGACTTTCACTAATTACTTCACGGCTTTCCCATTCTACATCTTCAAGTTTTACTCCAAGATGTGAAAGATTCTCCTTCAATGTTCCATTTTCGATAGAACAAAATGAATAAGCCCCAGAAAGAGAATCTATGACAGATACATAAATTCTCATATAAACAGGTTACGTGGACGATTTTGAAGAAAAGAAATAATATGTGGATCGTTTGATTTAATCTCACAAATTTGACCAAGACGATTAACACGAAAGTGGACGTCTCCTTGCTTGAGGTGAAACACTCCTTCTTTTTCATAAGGAGCAGGATAAGAACCACGAAAGTTCTTTGTAAGTTCTGCATAACGCTCCTTATCAATCGGACGTCTTTTGTTGCGTTCTCTTTTGTGACGAAGTTGAAATTTAGTTTTCTTCATACACAATGTTGATGCCCTTCAACTTATTAATTAATGGCAAATTCGGATTATTTAGTTCCGCAATCACTACATTTTTAATCTAGAGCTACTATTATTCACTCAAAATGTAGAAAAGAAATTATTTTAGTGGGAACAAAGAGAATCGAACTCTTTTTGTAACTAATAACTCAAGAAAATTTTTAAAGAAGCAGACTTTTCATTCTTTTCTTGATTAAGTATGTTACAATCACCGAGAAAAACACCCTATTCTTTCAAACAGAGTGCCAAAAATGATAAATTCAAAGGAGTGCTTCATCCTTTGTTTCTGATATTGCAGGAATTAATAACAAACAGGCTGTTGCTAACCATAAAAATGTTGCAACACAAGGTATTGCCCATACAAGAAATACTCCTTGGGCAATCGCTAGTAAGGCTAGTATCCATATAAAGATACACTTAAAATATCTTGATACCATAAGTAGCTTTCTAATACATCTAACCAATTTTTTGTTTCATGTTAGTGTAATTCTTATCTTTTTTTGACTTCCAACTAGTTCCCTAAACTTCTCATAATAGGCTTTTGCCTGTGCAGAAGTTATATTGGTGTGTTCTTTGACAAACTCACCATTGTTATAATCCAACCTTATATTCATCTTTTTACAAAATGATTATGAAGTTGATTACGAAAGGACTTAGGCATCTTCAAGGATTGCTTCGTTTTGAAGTACTCCTCATTTGGATAAAAAGGTTTGTTCATTTGTTTTAGTTATTTAATTGGTTAATACTTTATTATTACTGATTAATTTAAAAAAGGAGAGTGAATAATATTCACATCTCCTCTCCAACTAACCAATAATAATCTATGATGGATTTTTGTTTAAAGCCCTCATACCACGTCAAGGTATCCATTATAATGAGAGATTTTACCAGCCGAACTGGAAGGATTTTCAACCTATCTTCAGAGAAAAATATCATAAACTTTACTATCTACTCTTGTAGCATATCATCATAATCAGGAAGAATAGCATAATCTACAATGATTTTGCCATACTCTCCTTCAGTCTTCCAGCCATGTTGAGTTCTAACTTGAGTTTCATTCCAAGTAAACAATCTGTTCTGAGCATAACAAATATCAAGTTGTTCTACAGTTCCTTTGAAAACTGTTTCAACAACTACTGCTGTCACCTCATTGGATATGAAGGTAAAAATTTCATTTTTCTTCATAAATTATTATTGTTTTTAGTTGTGTTTTACGCCTAAAACTTATCAATTGTGTGTTATCGTAATACTTATACTAAACCGATTTTATTCTGCGTTGTAGATTAAGAAGAGATGTTTCTTCAACTACATCTATAACACACATGATAAGAAACTGGCGTCCTCAACATCTTGGAAATCCACAACAACCTTATACAAGATAGTTTCAATAATCCAGGCAAAACGACGGATATTGGCTGACAATGTACAGCACATTTAATTGTAGATATTTTATATTGAGTTTTTTATTGTTTTTTACCAACTAGCATACCTACACAGACCTTTATTGTACAGGCCTGTTAGGAATTGCTTGGTTTTTTCCCGTTGCTCTTCATTCTGATAAACAATCGGCCATTCCCAGCATCCAAAACAGGCTGATATTCGAGGCTGAGGTTCACAACCTACGATATTTTTGCAGATATACTCGTAATGAGCTTGTTGACGACCCATCCCCGTCCATGGGTCACAATCAATTTCGATTGTAGTTTTATACGGGAATTCTTTCTTCTCCATATTATTGCTGGTTTAAAAAATTTGGCAATAAAAAATAAACAATTTTTATCACAAAAACTGTTTACCTAATCTAACTACTTAAATGACGCTTCAAGTAAGTAAATTAGAATTTCGTACTAACTTATTGTAAAAATTACACACTATTTTTTACTAACCTTAAAAATTTCTATATTTTATTTTTTTGATTTTGGTTGTATTATGTCTGCATTTTTTGAGTTGGTTATTTTTAGGATTTGAGAAATGCTGGAATTGGAGGAGTTGATAATTGTCCCCAACAGTGAATCTCAATCCATAAAATTTCAACTTCAGACCCACTTCAACTTCAAAAGTTACTCCTACTTCATAACTAATTGATTTTCAATAAGTTAGATGTAGAAGTAACTCTAAAGTCTAAAGATTATGTCGTAGAGTAAAGAGAATCGAACTCTTGATCAATGATCTTAAACCTAATACTCTTCCAAAGAAATGGATTTATAACATATATACGATGAGAATGCTAAATGACCTATTAAGTAGAGTCCATATACATTTTCAGGATACATATTATAATTTGAAATAAAGAAAAGACGAGTGTCATTAGTAATTAAACACCCGTCCTTTCTTATTTTGCCTAAAACGCAGAATAGTTTCATGCCACGAACTCTGGATTCATGACAGATGTTTCACGCGTTCCAGTGACAACATTATTCGCATCACGTACAGCCGTAGTAAAACGAGTCTTGTCGCCATCCTTTACGAAAGTAAACTTAATACTCTTACCTACAATGAGGTCAAGAATATCTTTCATTGTTGCACAAGCCCGAACAGCATTAGACAATTCGGAATTGCTACGAATCGTCTTTGCTCGACCATTTTCCTGTACAGGCTTACGAGATACTTCGTCGTACACTACAACATTCTTCTTCAGACTGTTGAAATACAAACGCTTTACTCCACCCATACTTGATGGACAAAGAACTCCATAGCCTTTACCTCGACCAAAGGTCTGAGCAAAGAGCAAAGACTTTGTCTTAATCTCATCGATAGTGGGCACTGTCAGGATTTCACCATCTTCAAGAATGGCTTCATCCACATTAGAATTGGATACTGTTTCCAACTCATTGAGCACTGAAGGCTCAGTCGAAAATGCCTTATCAGCATTCAATCGACGAACAGATGTCTCAAGTTCAGACATCTGAGCAGATGTAATCTTACTCATATAATTTCTCTTACTCTCTCTAAAAAGTTTATAGTTATAGTTTAAATTTAGATGACACACATACATACGAGAGAGTATATTATTTATATGTATGTGTAAAATGTTACAGCTAGTATACAGCTGGCTTATACAGCTTTAAAACCACCCTGCTAAATGTAGCAGATTCCGATAGCAAGTGACAACAAATTGTTTAATATGATTTCTCTTTTCATTTTTTTGATTTTTAAGTTAAACAAAAAGTGTGGGATGTTTCACGCACATCCCACAAAGCGTATATTAGGCAGTTGGAACAAAAGCAACATCAGACATTGCTTGGGGTTTACCCCACGCCGTACGTCCGATATAGTCGGTACGCACAACTTTAAGGGTTTTGCCGACAAATGAGTCGGCGTTACTTTTGTTTACCGCATTCATAGGCTTGGCAACCGTTTTCGCCGTCGACTCCGAAAAGTCGACTTTAAGACGTTCAAGAGCCGAAACTGGATAGTCCCTACCATCCTCAAACACCATAACGACGTTTGAAAATGGATAATCTTTTCCGTTATCATTCGTGAAAACACCTTCGCGAATGCCAAACCCTTTAAGTTTCACAATTTCCTCGTGGGTGAAATAAGCACCCCGAGAAAGTTTTTCCACCGCTTCTTTCGTGTCGGCGGAAATTGTTGCCAATTCTTGGATAGTGGCAACGCAAATTGGGTTACTATCTTCGCCCAATTTGAAGTTTGACGTAATTCTTGACATAATCTTCACATAATGGGATTAGACCCATATACGTGTAACATATATTTGTTAATATAAATACTGACTATATTTATTAAAAAAGAGCACTTTTAGTGCTCTAATTCAAATTTTGGATTTTTCTCATATTGATGTTCCCCGACCTTAATCCAAGGTTTTTCAACACCAATTTTTCTTGCTAATTTGTTAGCAAGAATTTCCCAAGGGCATTCTGTTATAAAAAGCATTTGTACTCGTTTGGGACAAAGTTCAAAATAATGGTTGAACTTCTTTTGAGAAACATCATAGCCTCCCTCGATGTATTCTGCTGCCCAATCAGTCAGAATATTTACGACAGCGGAATCGGGATTTCCGCTGATAATTTGTCTTAAAATCTCTTCCATGTGATTTTTTGTTTTAAGGGGTTAAACATATATATTCGTAGAATATATTTGCAGTTATATAGATGACTCATTTAATTTTCCCATTCAACCCCCCCGGGGATACCCATGACTGGTGTCCTCCTTCTCCCACAATTTTTATAAAATTTTAAACTTATGTTAAAAATAATTTAATAAATTGCTATTAAATAAAAAATTCATTTCAAAACTAATAGGGGGGGGACTTTATGTATTAATGAAGTTAATTTTTTAATAGCAGAGGTAACCCACGGAGGCAAAATTTTTGCCGGAGTGATTAGGTATAGTTAATTAATTAAGTATAGTATTAAGTATAGTTAGATGAAAGTTTTGACGCCCACCCCTATAAATTTTGACACCCCCTCCCTCAACTTTTGAAAATGACCCCTATAAAATTTGACAGGGTCGAAAAAAATGATTATATTTGCTATGTTAAAAATTTTAAAATACAGTAAAACTTATGAGTACAGAAATTAGTAAAAACAATCAATTTGTAACAGTACCCAACAAATTAGTGGAGGAAGAAGAAATTAATCCAAAATCATTAGTAATTTATTGTGCAATAAAAAGATACATGAATAAAGAAACAATGAGCTGTTTTCCTACTTTAGAAACAATAGCTGAAAAATCCGGATGTAGTATTCCGACTGTAAAAAACGCAATATCTGAATTAGTAAAAACAGGATACCTTACAGTAACTTATAGAACTGGACAGTCTAATTTATATACTTTTTCTAAACATAAAAATTTTGAACCGTTTAGTTATGATTTTTTAGATGATACAAATATAAAATTACGAGAAAAAGCTTATTTAATAGCTCAACAAAAAAACATGTTTATTAAAGAAGAATCCGGATTGGGAGTTAGTTCCTATCCATTAAAAACAATTTCCGAGAAAACTCATATGTCTGAATCTACCATACTTAGATGTGAAAACAATTTAATTAAAGCTGGCTACTTAACTAAAATACAATCCAATAATGTAGATAGAGAATCTGGAACACATGAACAATTACGCTTGTATTTATTGGAATTGTATAATGCAGTTGCTATAAATATGAAGCAAACTCAACAAAATACAGAAGATATTCAAGAATTACAAAAGGAAAACGAAGAAAAAACTAAGAGAATTGAGGAATTAGAAAAGACTGTTGATATTCTTAAAAGGGAGGTATTTAAAAAACAAGAAAGCCCTGAAATTAGTCTTTTCTAACATATACTAATAAAATTAGATTTTTAATAAGAGAGCCAATCTAACGAAGGAAAATTTGCTCGCGGTTATTAAGTATAGTTAGTTGTCGGATTTGGTGTTAATCGTGTTGAATTTGACGCAGATCGTGTTGAATATGACGCACCTTTAAAAATGTTAAATTTTTTTGGAGCGATTTTGATTATAAAATTTTTATATTTATACACATATTATGAAAGAAAATAGTAATCGAAAATACTCAACTTAAAAAACAAGTAAACGAAATGCAGGAATCTATTAATAATTTTAGTTCTATAATATATTCTATGAATGAAAAATTGTCAAAATTAACAAATTAACATTTTTTAACATTTAATATTTGACTTTAAAAAATAATAGTATTATACTTGTATTATAAATAATGAAAATATGCTTAACGATTTATTTGATGAAATTCTCAACCACTTTGAGGAGTCCAGAGATGAATTAGCAACTCTGGGATTTGAATTAAAGACTGAATCAGACAATGATTCTATTAAAATTGAAATTAAGAAGTTAGAGAACACAAAATTAAAGGAAGAGATTAAAGAATTTAAAGAATTTGTTAACAATATTGAAGACGAATTTTTCACTTCTATCTGTGATAAGTTTAATGCAGAATCTGAAGTTAAACTTAATGAATTTGATAAGTTAATGAACGAAGCTAAAGACGAAAATACTATCCATAAATGTATAGAAAAGTATAATGACGTTACTTATCGAGTAATCGGAGAATACATTGACAAGTTAGTTGAAAAATACGATCTTTAAGTAACTTATTGCTCTGTGGTGTATGGTGCACGGGATGACTCTAAATCATTATTAGCCCTCTGAAGGCTGCGGACTGGGTTCGATTCCTAGCAGAGTAACGAAATTATATACTTTATGCTATTCTACAGTACTACTAAACAACTTTTCAAATCAAGACTTGAAGCTAAACAGTTTAAAGTAATAATTAAAATATGAATTTACAAAAATTATCGGCAATGCTACTTAATCAAGTAGAATGGTTAGTTAAAGAAGCAGAAACTCAAGAACTAACGAATGAGCAATGGTATATAGAATGGGAAAATAGTTTAAATTTAATTAGTGTAAAAGATCATCATTCATAATCAAAAATAAAGGCGGACGACTCAATTAAGAGTTATCCGCCTTTATTCGTTATATAATCAATATTATAATTATCTATATTAATTGTCCGATTGCTCCACCTAATATAGTAGCAGCAAAGTCTAACCAATCCCATTGATTGCCATATAATTTATCCTTTAATTCCATTCCACTTGCCAGACCCAGTACAAATAATATTGTACCTATTAGTCCAGCTGGAATTGCATACAGAAAATGTTTCATTCTGTTACTTTCTTGTAACCATTTCATGTCTTCCCATTATGTTAGCGACTATATTTCTAATAAAATCTTCCTTATCGTCATGCTATGCTTCTTGTTTTAAGTAATTATATATTGCTTTAAGCATAGAATTATTCTCTTTTAATAAATGATTATTTTCTATTAAAATTTCTTCCATATTCCTGTAACACTATCAATTCCTAAAAGTCCCATACAACATAATAATACAGTGTCTATCATTAATGGAGCTTGTATTGCTACTACCGTACAGTATATCAGGATTCCTAAGCATACTAAAAATCCTAATGTACCACACAATCGTTTACTACTAATTCCAGAATGGGACTATAATGTTTTAATTATAAATTCCTTCATTTTAGATAGGGATTTAAGAATCATAATGTTTAATAGCTAATCCCGTGCGAGTGTCTAAGTGCTATTGATAGCTTTGACGGTTTAATTTATTCTTTAAATAAACTAAATCAAAACCTTGAGGAGTTAGCATTTTATTATTACTTCCGTTTTCAAAACCAAGAAGAACTGCACTGGTTGCTTGACGAATTGCGTCATCTCTATCTAAATATCCAGCATTATAATCCCTATCAATACGACTTAATTCTCGCATTAAAACTGGACGTTGTTGAGCTTCTTCCCAAGCACTATCAAGTTGTTCTTCTAAAGAAGCAGTTTCAAATTTCTTTCCATGTTTCTTTTCCCAAGCTAATTTTCTTTCATTAGAAATTTGATAAATACCTGCTCCATATTTATTACTACGTTTTTTCTCGGCAAGATTAACTTTAGTTGGATCAAGTCCAGATTCACCTAAGAAGTTTCCGATAAATCCGAATGAACTTATACCTAACCCCTTCTCATTAAAAAACTTTTTAGTTTTTCCTACATTTGTATCGGAATAAGTAAATGTAGTATTTTTTGTTGAAGAATCCATCCAGTCATGTTTAGCATCTTCAAATTTTCTTCTCCAATAACTATTAGGCTATAAGAAAATATTAGGCTTCTCTTCTTTATCGGAGTTTTCTTCAGAAGGACCAGAAGAAATAAATTCAAAAGGACTATAGTCTACAAACTTCATACCTTTCTATGCCATTCTAAATACTTGCACAGACTTTACTTTATCTTTACTATAGGGAACGCCTCTACTTACAAAGTCAGAAACAGAAGAAGTATTATCGTTCCATATATCCGCATCATCTTTAGTGGCTAAAGCTACGTGCCCTTTGCCATCTTTCTTTTTAGTAACAATTAAATCACCTTTTTTAATACTTCCATCTGTAATTTCTTTCCATCCCATGTTTTTAGCTGCTTTATCATATTCCCATCCATTAATTGAATTTCCTGGTTTAAAACCTTGAGATTCTAACGCTTGTCTTACATATTTAGCACACCAATGTGTAGAACCGGAATGTGCTTTAGAAAGAGCGTAATCAACTACTTTATCTAATCTGTTTTTAGAAACTGGAGTTTCTGATTTAGACACAGGAGTCGATTCAACGACAGAAGTAGTCTTAACAACAGGAGTAGTTTCTGAAGTGTATGTTTCAAATAATGGTGCGTATGTAATTGGATTTAAGGGTTTAAATGTAGGAACATCTACTTGTTTTGCAGCAATGTATTTAACATAATTAGTCATGGTGCCATCTCCTTGCGTTCTAAGCAAATACAGCTCTCTTCCGAACAGCAGGATCGGAACTATGCTTGCCTTTATTAATACATTCTTGAGTGACTTTACCGTTACAATATGAGGTAAATTTTCCTTTATTTGCTTTCTTAATGTGGATTTTACTTCCATTTTTATACGAAGGTACTTTGCACTCAACAATCTCTCCATTTAACATTTCTAACTTCATACTAATTCATTTATTTAAATTGTTATTTTGTTTGTTACAAAAATAACTTTATATTTGTAAAAACCAAAATATTAGATACTTATAGTTAAAAACTAAAAATGACACAAAAATTTACTCATTTAAAAGCTCAGTTAGTAATAGCTTCCTTAGTAACTGCTTTAGGAATCGGATTATTAATTGCTGGGTTTGTTGTTCCTCCTCTTGGAATTATTGATAGTAGTGTATTAGTTGCAAGTGGAGAAGCATTTACTTTTGTAGGAGCTTTGCTAGGAGTTGATTACAGTTATCGGTTTAAATCTCAAATGTTAAGGTATGGACGTTGATAAACAAAATGGTAATGTAGGGTTCAATGAGAAAGAGCACGTTTATTTCAATTTGGACAATGAAAATGTGAGATATATTTCAGTAACAACACTGATAGGTAAATACATTCCTCCGTATGATTCGGAGTTTTGGAGTGCCTATAAAGCTCTGGAAAGATTAATTCCGAAAGATTCTTGGAAGACTGAGAGTAAAGCTCTCCGTGATACTAGAAAAATAGATAAAAGCCTATTCGCAATTTATGATATTGATGAAAATGAATTTAATAAAGTGCAGCAAGATATATTGGATGAATGGGAAAAAATTAATCGTGAATCTTGCGAGCGTGGAACTAAAATCCATGCTATGTTAGAAAATACATTCTATAAAGCAGGAAAGAATGTAAGTTTACAAAAATTCGGAATAGGAGGAAAATTTGAGTGTAGAAAAGATTATACCGATTTAAACTTAGAATATGGAGTATATCCAGAATATCTTTTATTCAGAGAATCTAAAGATGGATTACTTCGTATTGCTGGACAAGCAGACTTAATTATAAAATCTGGTAATGATATTATAATTGTAGATCATAAAACCTCTAAAAAAATTGAGCAAAAAGGTTTCTATGATAATAAAATTAAGAGTAATGAGAAGCTCTTATATCCACTAAATCATTTAGATGCTTGTAATTTTTATGAATATTCCTTGCAGTTATCTACTTATGCATGGATGCTTCAAAAAATTAATCCAGATTTTGTAATAAAAGATTTAATTCTCAATCACTACGATCACGAAGGAAACAATGTATTGTATCATTGTCCTTATCTAAAGAAAGAAGTCGAAGCTATGTTAAAGGATTATAAGAAAAAGATGATAAAGGAAAAACAAAGGGAACGCTATAAACCAATTGAATATTAATTATGGAAGTAGGTTCAATTGTGCAGGGTCATATTAATGCGATGTTAGGATTAAATAAAAATCTTAGCGAAGCTCGACTTAAAATATGTAAAGAATGTCCCATTTATTCTACTAAACTCGGGGGCATTTGTAATAGCAAATTATATTTAAATCCTGATACTGGAGATGTTAGTACTATTAAAAAAGATGGTTATGTTAAAGGATGTGGGTGTTCAATTCCGGCTAAAACTAGTTTGGTGTCGTCTGAATGTCCAGCAAATAAATGGTAATGACTACAAATGAAAAATTGGCTAGAGCAAAATCTAGCATTGAAAATTCTACTTTTTTTAAAGTAAGTGATAGTACAGAACTTGAAAAATTAGAAGCTGTAAGTAAGTACAATCAACAGGTTGATGAGTATGTTGAAAAGTTAGATAATCATGCAAAAGCATTAGAAGAATATGCTAAACAGTTTAATGAAACTGTAGGGGATTTAGAAATTAAAGCTATTGATAGGAATATAATAGTTCAGCCCTTCGCTCAAAATCCATTTCAACACATTAAGAAAGATGAAAATTCTGGATTAATAATTGATTTAGGAGGTATGAAACCTCAGTATAAATCAAATGAAACTGGAGAATGGGAAGAAGAAGAATCGTTTATTCATGTTGGAGCTGTATTTGACGCAGGTCCAGAATGCAAATGGATTAAAGACGGCGATATTGTAATGTGGACTAAGCCTAGTGAAATGCCTATTCCATTCTATCGTCAAAATATTTATATGATTCCAGAACAACGAGTACTTTGTGTAGTCAATTCTGGATTAACTGATCGTTTTAAAAATGGAAGATAAAGTATATTTTATGCCTGGAGATTTAGTACAACTCAGATAGAAAATCTCCAATAAACCAGTGATGCTTGTCATTAGAAAAGAAACTTCCATGTTCAGAAAGGAAGGAGAAGAAATACTTAAAGGTATTAGATGTAGATGGTTTACAACCTCTGGTCAATTACAAGAGGCTGTTTGGAATACAAAAGACTTAGAATTAGTAAGTAAATAATATGGATCAATTACAACAACAAGTAGTACAGCTTGTACAAGCTGCAATGCAAGGTAATCAGTAGGCTACTCAACAAATTCAGCAAATTGCAAAAGCTGCTCAGGCAGGTGATCAGCAAGCTGTTCAAATATACCAATTAATTCAACAAGTAGCACAGCAAATGACTCAAAAAGCTCAGAAGGGTGCTAAACTTAATTATATTAAGTCCCTTAGAAATGTTTGTGGTGAAAATGAGGAATTAGTATATATGAAGAAAGGTGGAAAGGTTTGTCCTGTTTGCCAAAAGAAGAAAGTTGAAAAAGAATGTGGTGGTGGGGCAGTTAAACTGTTTAAAGCTAAGTGTGGAGGTAAAAGTAAACTTCAAGTAGGAGGTCAAGTACCACCTCGTAAACAACCCACCATTATGGGAAAGGATGGTAAAACTCGTCCACTTACTGAACAGCAAGTTGACTCTTTAAAAAAGAAACAAGCAGACCTTGGAAAGAAAATCGGAAAACAAGGAATGTCTGCTGATGACTATAAAAGAAAGAAAAAGTAATTAAAGATTTAAAAATGTTAATGAATTAATGTTAATGTTATGGTAAGAAAGACACATGAAAAATTTGAACAAGAACTAAAAGATATAAATCCAAATATACAATTAATAAGTCAGTATCAAAGATAGGCAGATAAAGTATCTTGTAAATGTAAGATATGTAATCATGAGTGGAAAGCTCTCCCTTCTAATTTACTAAAAGGAAAAGGTTGTCCTAAATGTGGTAAAAAAAGTACGGCAGAAAAACAACGAAAGACTACAGAACAATTTATTAAAGAAGCAATAGAAGTACATTCTAATACTTATGATTACTCGCAAGTAAATTATGTAAATGCGTATACTCCAGTAAAAATAATATGTCCTACTCATGGAGTTTTTGCACAATTTCCTACTGCCCATATATTTAAACAATGTGGATGTCCAAAATGTTCGTGTGAAAAAACTCATAATGCACAAAGATTTACTCAAGAACAATTTATAGAGAAAGCTAAAAAGATTCACGGAAACAGGTATGATTATAGCAAAGTAAATTATACAGGAATGATGAATAAAGTTTGCATAATATGTCCAGAACACGGAGAATTTTGGCAAGTTCCTAACAAACATATAAATGCTCGTCATGGATGTCCTGTATGTAAATATTCGCATGGAGAAGAACTAATTTTTAATTGGTTAAAAACTAATAATTTCAACTATAAACCTCAATATAAGATAGAATGGGATGAAAATTTTAGAAATACCAACGTTGCTTATGTTGATTTCTGTGTGCAAATAAATAATCATATTTATTTTATAGAATATAACGGGCAGTAGCATTATGAGATTCTTGATGTTTTTGGGGGAGAAGATGTTTATAAACTACAAATATATCGAGATGAGCAGTTAAGAAAATATTGCTCTAAACATAACATAAGATTACTAGAAATAAAGTACGATTTAGTAGATGAAGAAATTATAAATGAATTAAAAAATTTTTTACATGAATAATTTCTTTGAATACGATAATATTAATGGTAAAGTAGAGCTAGTAACTCCAGAATTACTATTAATCACTGAGTTTGGTAATCTGTTAGATTCTGAAAGGAATAAATGTAAGGAAGATCCAAAAGGTTAGTATAAATTGCGTGCTTTTAGAGAATTAACTTATATCTACTTAGCTATACATTGGAAAAGTCCATATTGTGACTATGCTGAACAAGAAAGACATCAAGAAGCCTTACATGATGCAAAATTAACAGAAGAAGAATTTAACGATCCTGTATTTAGAGCCGCTTGCAGAAAATTTAAAAGTTTACAAAATTCAAATAAAAGCCTATAGCTTTTGCTATCAGCAAAAAATACAGTGGACAAATTAGTCGATTATTTTAATAATATAGATCCAGAAGAGCGAGATCCAAACTCTGGAAAGCCTATATTTTCTGTAAAAAATATAATTGCTGAAATAACTTCACTCAATAAAGTATAGGAAAGTTTGGTTATCCTTGAAGCTCAAGTTAAAAAAGAATTATCTGAATCTAGCTCTATTCGTGCTGGGGCTATTGAAGGTTTCCTACCTGACGAATGACGGAAGTAAAAAATAAGGACGTTACTAAAAGACGTGGACGTTCTAAGAAGATTCAACTTCCAGAAGAATTACAAAAGTTAGTTACTGATATTGAAAATCAACAGCACGAGGAATTTCAATAGATCAAAGAAGAAATATAGCGAAAAATTAGTAAAAAAGGAGAATGGGATTTTAAAATTGGGGATCCTATTGAATTCTTTGATAGAAGTTTTTCTTACGAATTGACTGGATACAAACCTATTGATAAAACACATGGATTAGATTTTAATCCAGAATGGTTTACAGAAGCTAGAGAAACATTTAAGAAAACTGGACATTACACTAGTTTTAGATTTGGAACAAAAGCTTACAGTGAGTTTTGGAAAGAAGAATACAGAAGGTGTAGAGATGGTTATACAGTAAATGGTTATACTGTTACTGGAGATCACTACTTCTTCTTAAACTATTATCAACTTCTTAATACTACTAAAGTTACTAAAGCAGGTGCTGGACGTGTTATAGATTTTCCTAACTTTTCGGTTGCTTAGTATGAGTATTTACATTATGTAGAGTTAGCGAAAAAACTCAAGCTTCACGTTGCTCTTATGAAGGCTAGAGGTCTCGGATTTAGTGAAATGAATGCATCTATAATAGCGAATATGTACTCAGTTAGACGTAATTCTAAAAGTATCATTGCTGCTCATGTAGAAAAGAAATTAACTCCAACATTAGAAAAAATTTGGAATGAATTGTCTTTTTTAAACGATCATACGGATAAAGGTTTTTTTAAATTGAGACAAGCTCTAGATAAAGCAGACACAAAACGAGCATCTTACTACAAAGTAGTAGACGGACAAAAAGTAGAAGTTGGATGGATGTCTCAGATCAACGGAGTTATTGCAAACACTCCTGACAAAATAAGAGGAGAACGTGTAGATTTACTTGTTTATGAAGAAGCAGGTTCTTGGGGAGGGCTTACAAAAGCAGTAATTCAAGGTGAAGCACTTGTAAACATTTTAGGTGATAGGTTTGGATATAAGATAATTGGAGGAACTGGGGGCGATCGCGGTCCTGAGTTAGAAGGTTTAAGAAAAATTTACTACGACCCTAAAAAATATTCAGTATTACCATTTAGACATAATCATACTGAAGGTCATAGTGTAGTACTTACAGGTTATTTTCTTCCTGCGTATAGTCTAGTTCTCAAACCTGGATTTATGGACAGTCGAGGATGGTGTGATCCAGAAAAATGCAAAGCTCATCACGAAATTGAAAGATAGAATTTTGCAGACAGTCCAGAAGATTATACTACGCACTGTGCTGAATATTGTTTTACAGCAGAAGAAGCTTTTAATCTTGAAGGCGAAAACAAGTTTAATAAAGTTATTCTTGCAGAGCAATTAACTCGTATCCGAGCTTTGAAAGAATGTCCAAATATTGATAAAGGGTACTTTACTTTTTAGTATGCTTCTGGAAAACCTCATAGAGTTGAAGGTGGAAACGTATCTGAAGTTGTTTGGCATTCTGATAACAAGATTCCAAAAGTTCAAATTTTAGAACATCCTGTATGGACTAATATTTACTAGAGTTAGGAAAAAGAAAAAATCAAAAAACTAATAGAAAAAGGTGAAGATACAGAGCCTTTTGTTCCTGTAAAAATGCAACGTGGTCTATATGTAATAGGAGTGGATGGTATTGATATAGGACAAGCACAAACTTCAGAGAACACAAAAGACCCTTCTGATTTTTGTGCTGTTGTTTTTAAAAGATAGTATGGAATGCAAGACCCTTAGTTTGTTGCTGTTTATAAAGATAGACCTAATGATTTACATGAAGCTTATCAAACTACTATCGCTTTATCTATGTATTATAATGCTGCTATTAACATAGAAGCTACGAGATTATCTTTTTTAGCTTGGTCAAAAACTTGCAAATTTTTAAACTACTTTATGAAAAGACCTCGAAACACGTATACAGATATTACCAAATAGAAGTCAACACAATATGGTTCTCCTGCAACTGCAATGGTCATAGAGCATCATACCGAACTAACTAAAGATTTTATAAATGACTACGGGTATACGATATGGTTTGAGGAAATGTTAGAGTAGTTAAAACGATATTCTGACGAGAAAAAACGTAAATTTGACTATGTCGCTGCGATGGGTATGGCGTTATTAGCTGATGAAGAGTTACATGGAGTATCCATTAAAGCTGTTCAAGAAGATAATAATGAATTCCAAGACATAGGTTATTATTTCGACGAAAGAGGTTATCGAAGATTTGGAATAATTCCAAAGAAGAATGACCACAAAATGATTTATAATCCGAATTATTACGATGATGACACGGGAGGAGTTCGGACAAGCAATCCTAGAATCTATTACCAAGGTGACTGGTAAGTGTTACGTTAGGGAATTATATATTAAGAAAATTAAACCTTATGGATTTGACGTTGCTTTAGGTATGTATGAGCCAGAAACTCATTTTCATATTATAGGCTAGTTTAACGAAGAGGATTTTCTTAAATATTTTGAAAAAGAATTAAAATCTAAACGTTTACACCACAACTAGTACTCAAAAGTGGTTTTAGAATATCCAGAATCTAAATTACATTGTTGTGTATGAACAAAGAAGAATTAATGGATAGGACGGACTCTGCGATTGCTGAATTAGTCCGTGATAATGCTAAATTGTAGAAAGCTTATAATTATTATAACGGAATAAGAGATGCTGAGTAGTTTCGTTTTTTAGAAGAGAATTTTGGATTAAAAAGTCCAACTTCTGTAGAATTTACTCCATTAATTAAAAAGCATATAGATGCTTTAATTGGAGAGTTCTTAGGAACTCCAATTTTACCAAAAATAACTTGTAAGGATTCTGCAACTATTAATAATATTAATAGAGAAAAACAATTACATATCGTTTCTGAAGTACAGAAGTTCTTATCCGATAAGGTAAACAATGCTCTTCTCGAATTTATTGGAAAAGGACAAACTTAGGATGTTAATATTAAACAGCAATTAGATAAATTAATTGCTACTATAGAATCCGACTTTACTTCTGAATATGAAATTGCTGCACAAAACGTAGTTGAATACATAATGCAAAGCAGACAGACTGATTTCATTACTAAATTACGTTTTTTATTACTAGATTTACTTGTAGCAGGATATGCACTGTTTAGAGCTACTCCTTCTGTAAGTGGTAGTAATGTAGCACTAGAAGTTTTAGATCCACGTAATACTTTCTTAGATAGAAATCCAGAGTCTATCTATGTAAGAGATTCTTATCGTGCAGTAATTCGTAAATGGATGTCAAAATAGCAAATACTTAATAAATACGGTAAAGATTTATCTAAAGAAGATTTACATAGTATTAAGGATGAGTGGCATTTTCAAAGCCAGGGGTCTTATTACGTCGAGGGACGTCCTGGAGATAAATTCCCACCTGCTAACGGAGACTTAGATAACGGAATTACTGTAGAAATGGGGTATCCATTCGAGGACAGGATTAATAATACACTTATTCCTGTATATGAAGTCGAATGGACTGAAACAGATTCTGAGTTTGTAATGCATAGATATACGACTATACGTATATCAGATGGCATCTATATACTTAACGGAGAAGATGAAAATACTATTAGGAGTAAAGATAATCCTTCTTACTGCGGACTTTCTATCAATGGCATCTATTTTACTAACAGATCGCACAAACCTTACTCTTTAATGCTGGCTTGCTGTGCTTTATAGGATAAATATGACCTCTTATTATACTTACGTGATAATTTGCTTGCTAATGCAGGTACTGTTGGTGATTATCTTGATATGGCGATGCTTCCAACTTGGTTAGGTACTGGTCCAGCAGAAAGAATACAAAAATATATAGCTTATAAAAAGCAGGGCATAGCTCTTCTTGATACAGCGTAGGAAGGGAGACTTGCTACAGGTCAAGCTCCTATGAATACATTAGTAAATGGATTCGACGACACTGTTAAAGCCCCTGCAATACAAGCAATTTAGATGGCAATTGATTCTTTGGAATAGACTACTTCTTCAATCACTGGCGTATTCAGGGAACGACTTAATGGTATTGAACAAAGAGATGCAGTTACTAATGTTAAATAGGGAGCAGCAAACTCTTATATAATAACTAAATAGTATTACCAATAGATGGACATTTTGACTTCAGAACTTTTATTAGATGCTCTTAATGTCGCAAAAGTAGTTTATTCAAAGGGATTAACAGGAACTATTGTTTTAGGAGAAAAGTATCAGAAGATATTTACTGCGTTACCAAAATATTTCACAATTACTGACCATGATATTCATGTCACAACAAGTACGTAGATAATGCAGGATTTGGAAACTATAAAATCGTTGATTCCTGAATTGTTAAAGAGTCAACAGATAGATCCACAAATAGTATTTGAGGCATTAACTGCTAAAAGTGTTACAGAATTAAAATAGATGGCAGTGGTAGCGATGCGTAAGGCTAAAGAAGAAAATAATCAACTACAACAACTTGCACAACAAGTTGAGCAACTTCAGTAGCAATTACAAGAATCACAGAAGAATTTAGAAACTGCGTAGAAAAAAATAGAGACACTTAACGAGCAGAAGCTTCAAATAGAATCACAGAAAATGCAGTCTGATGCTAAGATTGCTTGGTATCAAGCTCAAACTGATCGTACTTATAAAACACAAGAAGCTGAAATTGATAAACGTAAGGTAGAAATTGAATATCTGTAGTTATCAGATGGTAATCCCTATAACGATAAAGTAAATTTTAATAAATAATGAATTTAAATTGGACTAACCCCGTTGGTCAACAGTGGATTTTCGCTGTTCAAAACGGGGATTCTTATATAGCAACTAGTTCTTCGCCATATTTATTGTTTGAATTAACTAATGATAATTTAGTTATTATGGCTAGAAAGGAAGCACCTAATGGTGCCCATGTAGATTTAAACTGTAATGGAATTACAGTAACATATACTCTTAATAAAAACTTTTCAGAAGAAACTGTTTCTGGAACTACTTTTTATTATGGAAATTCTAGTGGAGTTCCTACAGTTGTAACAAATGGAAATACCTTTACTGCAACTGGAAATACTGCTGAGATAACATTCTATGCTAATAATAGATATGCTTGGGTGGCAGCTCCTTCAGGTTGGAATTTGATAGGTTGGATTGAAACTACTCTTGGAACTGATTTTTTAAATCCTAACCAAATACAAAATACTATTGTTGGTGGTTATAATGTATATTACTTCCAAGGAGTTGTTAACATAGACAATAATTTAAAAGTAACATTCAACAAACAATGATAATTGCGGCATAGCTTGTATCTCAAGTAGTAGAAAACAACCAATCTGTAACTAAGCCTAATGTTAATATAGCTTACGGACCTTACCAGGAAGTTTCTGAAGGGTTGAGTAATGTTATTCAGATTTTTGGAAATTAGAGTAACATTCCATTAGGTTTAACGATTGCAGTTGGTAATGAAAATGATTTACGAGAATATTGGTGGACTGGTTCTGCATTTGTGCAGAAATGTTCAGGAACTAATGTTAAAATACCATCTCCAGAGGGAGGCGGCGATAGTGCCGCTTTCCAACAGGAGATTGATGATATTATAGACGATATAAATAAATTAAAAACAGATTCTGTTGTACATAACGAATTACAGAATGAGGTTGATAATTTTAATGCTAGATGTGATTCCTTACAAGATGATATAAACACTTTATCTGCAGGACTAGCAGATTTAACGGATCTTCCTACTATTGAGTTAGTAGAGACTTATTGGGTTATGGTTTTCACTGACTCTGAAGAACAACCCGCTACCCCAACAAGTACATATAATTTCGAAACATAGACACTATCTGATTTAGGAATATGGTCAAGGAATATTCCTGAAGAACGACAATATACAATTTGGTTTAGTTATAGAACATTCAGATCGAAAGATGATGAAGGAGTATGGTCAACTCCAGTTCCTTTATTGGCTAGAGACACTATAATTGAAAATATTCAAACTACAGCAGCTTATCCTGTAAGTTTATATATAACTAGTGACACAAAACCTTTCGCACCGACAGATTCTACCTATGATACTGAGACAAAAGGTCTTAAATTAGGAACTGCAGATGCAGAGAAGGGGTGGAGACTTACACCAGAAGGTGATACAGGTATTATTTGGGTAAGTTATAATAATTTTCTTGTATCCGATAATGGACTTATTGAAGCTACTGGATGGGAAGAGCCTGTACTATATTTAAATATTAAGGGTGTGCTTGAAGACGCTGAAACTACTGCAACTAATGTATTTAATCAAATAAAAGAGGATGCTTTAACAGATATAGGAGAACAAGTTACCAGTGCTACAAATGCTGCTGCTGATGCAAAAACAGCAGCAAGTGATGCAGAAGACAGAATTAATGAAATAATTCGAGGATTAAATAATGGAGAAATAGATGCAGTTGGCTTATAGACCCAAATAAATGAATTAGGGGATCAATTACGTACTAATGGTTGGTCTGTTTACTATGAATATTCAGTAACTGCCTATGGCAATAGCGAAAATGCTGTTGATAGGATTAATTCCACAGAACTTTGTTATGAAAACGGTGAATACTTAGTATAGTCAGGAGGTTTAGCTGTAACTGCTATAGCAGCTAAACGCACAGATGGTACTTATTTTATTAGAGAGTTTAGAGATTCCGAAAATAATATAATTGAATCCATCGCTACTAGTAGAAATGGAGATGAGGCTTTTATCAATTTAACTACTGATTCCAATGGAATTGGAGAATTTTATAATAATGTAGAATAGGACGTTTGGTATTATGCATTAGACAAGAAGGAAAACTCATCACCACAACTAGTTTATAGTGAAGAAGTATTCGATGCATTGACTGGAAAATGGCATGCTTTATCTTATTTATCTACAGAAGAACAATTTAAAAAAGCAGCTTTGTCTGTTACTTATGAAGGTATTATTGGAGAAGTAATGGATTTTAACAAAGACTCTGGAGATATAACAGCATCTATGTTTTAGCAGTTAGCAGGCAAAATAAAAACCCAAGTCTTAGGTTTGGAGAATGCCAGTCAAACAGTAAATGCAACTACTATAACATAGGATTCTAACTCTATAGTATTAACTGCATTAAAAAATGCCTATAGATCCAGTAAGTCTTCAATACTGGATATTTTAAATGATGCTATTGAAGCTAAAGTAACTTCTTTAGAAAATGATGATGCAGAAGGAACATCTATGTCTTTATCAACAAAGCAAATTATGTTCCAAGCATTTGGAGGTAAATTACGTTATAATATTGAGCAATATACTACAGAAGATGGAAGAACATTAAGCGGTCCAGAAATAGCTTACACTACTGTTGGTACTCAATATTCTAGCAACGGATATTTTGTACTAGGATCTTTAAATTTAGATGGATTGTATCCTTTATATGCTTCTGATTCAGAAGGTAATATTAAAAAGTCTGGAGACGATCCTTATATATTAACCTACACTTCTACTTGGAATGAAGAACTGGAATCTTCTATAACAAGTCACCCAAGTGCTCAAATATTTGCTAAAGCTACTCCAGAAGTAATATCTGATGATTCTCTACAACAATCAATCATGTCTATTGTTAAAGATAGAATTTCTTTACAAGTTGGTAATCAAGGTTTAATGATCCAAATTGATGAAAATGGAAATGGAGAAACTATTATTAATACTGACCAAGTAAATATTACAGGACAACTGATTGCTGCCGCTATTGGTACTGAATCTGCAATTATTAATGATAGAACTTATCTTAACTCTGATGGTTCTGTTTGGATGGCTATGGGACAACCTGGAGCTTCTGCTTTTAATACTGATGGTTCTGGCTATTTGGCAGGAGGTTTGATTAACTGGGGTAGTAGTGGAGTATATACTTTATATAGTGATGTTGATAAATCTAATTATATTACTACTATAAACGGTACATATACTTATCTTTAGGTTAAATATAACAATACTACATAGTATGTCCCCTGTAAAATAAAATCTACAACAGGATCTACTACTCAACTTTGCTTAGCCAATGATGAAAATATTGTTATAGGGTATGACAGTTCAACACAGGAATTAAAAGCTTTAACTCCTCCAAATAATCCTTATAGTTTTTATTCAACTTATTATAGTGGAGCTAATCTCAACATTAAAGGTATTATTAACGCTTATGGAGGTAATATTGGAGGTTGGACTATTGGTGATACTAAATTATTTAGTACTAATACTAATTCTAATATTGCTATTATGCCCCAAGCTATTTATTCTTTTAATAGCTCCATTACTGATAACTCTACGATGGAAGCTGAATCGGGGATGGGTTGGTGTCTTTATGCTGACGGTAGGGGATTTTTAGCTAAGAATCAAATTAATTGGACAGCTGATGGCACCACTGGTCAGTTAACAGACAGGATTTAGTGGAGTACAAATACAGTAACTTTACAAGCCTCTAAGGGCTAGATCGAAATTAGTCCTGATAGTATTCACATGGGATGGGGAGGTAATTCTGCTTCTCTTTATATTACTAAAGGAGTAACAACAACATCTGATGCATCATGGGGTTCTACTGGTAGTTAGGATGGTTTAATTTATTTAGGAGGCAATGATAAAGCTCAATTTGTTCTAAATGAGAACAAAGAAAGAATAACCATGTCAGCAGGAACTTCTAAATTATTTGTATCTAATGACGGTATAATGCTATCTACAATTAATCATTGGGGTAAATCTCAATATAATGCAGACGATGCAGGTTCTGTTATCTATGTTAGCAACGACACTACAAATAAGATACTAATTAACAGTACGTATTATTCTAACGCTATTGCTTTATATAGTAAAACAACTAACACAAAATCTTATCAAGTATTTGATGGTCGAGGTAACATTATTCTTGCTTCACAAAAAGGTCCTCAAATTTATATAAGTGATACACTTTCATTAAATTCTGGAAATGATGAAGCATCTCCCTATATTGTACTTGATAAAGATAAAGGTATAACTATAACTACCTCTGATGGATAGGACACAGCTTCTGCTGCATACATTAATGTCATTAAAGAAAGTGTAAATACTACTACTAAGGGTTTCATCGAATTAGTTGCTGGAGCACAACCTAGTGATGAAAATGTTGCGTCGTTTGCTGTACAAACATTAACTTCTAAAGGTATTACTTTACACGCTGGAGCCACAAGAACTTCTGATTCTAATGAATTTACTACTTATATTTCTGATATATATGAAAATATAAGTACTGACGGAATAGGTTTGTTTGCAGGTGATTCTGTAATTACATTAACTCCAGGAAGAGATGCTGATGATGTTATAGATACGGAAATGGATAGCAGGTTGAAAGATAATAATGATCCAAATAATAGGGATTTACCAAGAATTACTTTAAGTAGCGTTGATTGGAGTGAAGCAGGAAGAGTAGAAGATTTAAAAGCATTTATCTCTGTTACAGAAAATGGTATTTATATCGGAGGTCCGAAAGTAGTAATAGGTTCTGATGTTAATGTACTAGCGACCATGACTGCCGAAGAAATTATTGCTACTTATTCTAACCTTAATTCTGGAATAACGAGTAAAAACGTATCAAAAAATACTGATATTGTAATTTGGTCTGGAGCAACAGGATCTGCTAGAGCCACTGCACCTTTTAGAGTGGATTTAGCAGGTAATGTATATGCCAATAATTTTGTTGGAATGGGTGTATTTAGTCAAGAAAGAACATTGATAACTGGAAGTAATTATACGCAATACTTAACTAAATATAGTTCTAATAAGAGCGGATAGAATACAAGTTTTGCATTAGATCCTCTTAAATGTGGAAATAGTATTGAATTTGACCCTACGTTTGCTGCTGCTATGGGAGCTTCAGCTGGATTTACACCTATAATTGGAATATATTTGCCGATGATTTACTCTTATGAAAGTACTAATTATGGGTTTAAACCTCCTTACTATATTGAGGAGGATTTTAGTAGATTATGCGGAAAACAGCTTTCCATTTTTAATAATACTTCTTTTGAGAGTATTGAAGGCTATGTACAATTACGCATTTTTTATTCTCCTCCCATAACTGTGAAAGATGGTACAATTCAAACCGATGGGTCTTTACTATTTAACAGCCCAGGAGCAGGAGATCCAACATATGTGGATCTTGAAGGTGTTAATAGTGCATCTTTTGTGTGTACTGACGTTTTATGTACAAGTGGTAGTTCATTTACACATAATTTAGTTTGGAGAACTGCATCTTCTGTAAATAACGCATTTGAAAGTATTTATGTAAAATATTCTAACGGCATTGATTGGGGCAGTTTCTCATCAGAGTAACACAATCTTAACACTTTAAGCACACTTTATCTTAATTTTTAGGGTAAAGTGTGTTTTTGTTTTGTATTATTTAAAATAATACTTATCTTTACACAGTATAATATAATACTAAGAATTATGAATTTATCTGTAGAAATTAGACCTGATTTAGAAAACACTATTTCTATTACGGATTTAACACAAGAAACTACAGAGTATGTCCCAGAAAGTACAGAAGACGCATTGCTTCACTACTACAATTATAAGTATTCTTAGACTTGTACTATAAATGTAATAAAAGCAATTACCAGTACATCTGAAGAAATTGTAGATGTATTTTTTTCAAATCACACTACTGATTCCGATTCTATTCGAGTCGTACTTCCAAGAGACGGATTCTATTCTGTAGAGCATTTAGTACTTCCAACTATTGATTGGCTGGAAGCAATTAAAGAAGGAGATTTATCCGAATACTTATTTATGTATGTTACTGATGGTGTACAAGTGTATAAGTATGCGGATGAAAAATTAACTGTAGTAGATATTAATGAAGTATTAGAAGTTAATCCTGATAGAACAACTATATCTATTTCTAGATTTAAAGTATTTAATATTGATGGATTAAAAAAGTGTTATGTTGCTGCTTCTAAACAAATACTTAATAATGCTATTGCCAGATGTAAGTCTATTGATGAATCAATGAGATTTAATAGAGATTTCTTATGGATGACTATTAATGTTATTAATTATTATCTGGAATGGGATCAATATTCAGAAGCACAGATTATTTTAGAAAATATAGGATGTACTAATTTATGTCCCGATGAAGATAGTGTGTATAATAAATCTAACGGAGGTTGTGGATGTCACCAATGAAAGCTAAAGTAGTAGCTGAGTATTAGAAGATGATACACAGTCTACAGCTAGGATATTCTTACAAGTATGATTATATTCTTGATATGATTAATTTTATAGAAGTCGGAAGTCATACATCTAATCCTCCTTTAATTCAGGAGTATTTTCTTAACTTATGAATGAGCCAGATTATAAACACGTATTATTTAAAGACCTTCGTAATTATTTAAGAAAAGATAATTATTTAGGTGGATATACTACAACTGAGTAGGCATATATTAGAAAAAATTTAGGAATTACTAATTAGGAGATTAAATCCGAGATCAAAAATGTTGATTATTTTGAATTAAATGATTTAATAGAACATTCTAGTCTAATTCCTGGAGCTGTGTATGTTATTAATAATTTTCAAAGTATATACTCTTCAAATAGAATGAATAATTCTGGACAATATATTACTTATGGGAATATAACTAATCCATCTAAAATATATACTATATTAGCGATTGCTGCAACTTCGTCTAAATTATTTTCTTTAGTTACTATAGTTAGTGGTGATTAGGAATGGTTAGGACAATATGATCCTACTCCTGAAACACTATCTGATGGAGAAATTACTAAAGGAAAAATTACTTACTTACAAGACAATAATAATAACGAAGCTTCGTTTGATTTTAAAAATGTTCGTGTTTATATGAATGGAAAAGATTATTATACATTTTCTGACTCAGAAGGAAACGATAATTCTGAAAATTGTTATAATAATAATTTACTAAATTCAAAAAACAACATTTTTATCGGAAATTGTAGTAATAATGACGTACATGGGTCTAATAACTTCTTTAGCACTCCTATTAATTATGTTACTTGCGAAGAAGTGGGATTGATATTTAATAAATAGGGGTTAACAGATAATTCAAGAAAACAAGTAATTAAGTATAACAATAAATACTATTTAGATTATTTAGATATTGAAACTTTAACACACTAGTTTTATGAATTAGCCATCAATTAGAACTTCACCTAGTGATTCTCCTAAATTCAATTTCTTGTTACGTCGTAATTATTTAGGTGAGTATAAAACAGAAATTGATAAAGCTAGGGTTAGAAAAAACTTAGGTATTCCCGATGAGTTTTCTATGAAATGGGGAAATATCGAGGGATTAATAGAACAATAGTCAGACTTAATGCAAATAATTAATCGTTTAGAAAGAAGAATTAAAGCACTTGAAGATTCAAATGCGTCTGTTAGTACAGTAGTGTACTACGGAAGTTCAGTAACAACGCCATTGGATGTTACACAAGGAGCTTCTAGAAGTCTTACTTCTAATACAGGGGAAATTTCCTTTTTTGCTAGTAATAAATGTGCTTGGATTGCTTTACCAATAGGTTGGACTCTTAATTCTTGGGAAGAAACAACTTTAGGTATGAGTTATCTAGAAAACAATCAAGTCAAAACTAAAACTTTAAACGGTTACATATTATATTATGTATTAAGTACTGATAGTTTAAATACAACATTTATAATTAAATTTAACAAATGATAATAGTTGATTCTTTGCTTGTTCAAAACCAGGATGCAGTGGTTAGAGCCAGTATAGATAAAAATTACCTAAAGGACAATTTACCTTATAGTAATCTGGAGGATATACAAAGCTACTTTTAGAGTATTCCAGTACAAGAAGGACTTACAGTATTAGTAAAAGAAAATAATGAACTTAAAGAATATTGGTACACTAGTTCTGGCTGGGATCTCAAAAATGCTAATACTTCGGATTTATTAACTACAATACAATCCTTGTAGGAAACAGTAACTGAGTTAAGGCAAGCTGTTGATTTACTTCAAGGTTCAACAACTTCTGTACTTTCTAATATTACTGTTAATAAAGCTTATATTTCTGGAAATGCTAATACTTCGGATGGAACTGTTGTAGTAACTGCTGTTTATAATAACGGAAATACAGCCGTAGTCACTAATGAGTGTACTGGAAGTTCTAGTAATACTAATGTAGCGGTATGGAACAATGGGATTCATTTAGTATCTGTAGGAGATGCAGTAATTACTCTTACTTATAGTGTTGGAAATGTTACTAGAACAGCTACTATAAATGTTACTGTACTAGATAGTAATCAAGTAACTCAATATGCAGGTTGGGCAACTTCTATAAGTCAAATTTTAGGAAATTCTGAATTTGCTACTAATACAGTTGCTGGTACTTGGACTCCTGCTAATACTCCTATTATTAGTGCTGATCCAGTGTATTTCTTTGTAGCTACAACAGAAACTATTACAACTTTTGGACAAACCATAGCTTATTATAATTTAGCAGATATATATCAAGGAGACTAGACTTATAACGGAATTACATACAAGATTTACAGAACAGGTTCAGCTTCTCCAGCTACTTTACCAACATTTACAATTACAACATAATGCCAAATCTAATATTAGGGGATAAATTAGTTCCCTCTAGTTCAAATAAAGTTGTAGCGGAGGCTCAAAATATTGCTTATTCTACTAAAATTGAGAACTCCGAAGAAGTAATAGATGTCTCAATTAAAGATAAAATAGATGAAATTGCTGAAAAAGCAGACCTTATTCAAGATGTTAACAATATAGAAAGTCAAGTAGAGGAAATTCAACGTATTGCACAAGACATAAACACGATTGATACTTCTTTTGATAGACGTGTAGAATCTGCTAAAGAGGAAATTACTGCTATAGTTAGGGATACAGCATCTTCTATCGAGTCTATAAATACTAAAGTAAATAAAATAGATTCTTTGGTCAATCAAATAGATAGATCTTTTAATACTGATGCATAGTTTCAAGTAATAACTCAAGCAAGATATAACGAATTGCTTGCTAATGAACAAATTGACGAAAATACTATGTATTACATTTACACAAATGAAAATTAAAAAGGGAAACGATTATCAAGAAATAATCGCAATTAAATATATAAAAATTCCAATCATAAAACTTTTATTAGGTACTAAAGTAATTTGGTCTCTAATAAAAAGTTGTTTTGGTTCTGGAACTTGGACAAACAGTGGTGATTGGGTAAACTCTGATACTTGGAAAAATTAACTTATATGGCAGAATATTTAGGTTGGGAACAGGATTGGCAAGACCAAAAAGGTGGTGATATTCAATACACCATCAAGAAAAAAGTTACTGATGTTGAGGACAAAACCAATGCTGGAATCAACAGTATTACTTTATCAAGAGATCCAGATAAACCTCAGAACATTAAATTAGCATATACTACAGTTGGAGGTGGATCTGGAAGTACGTCAGTAACTACGGTTAGCGAAGCAACATATACACAAGAATTTAGACTTTTAAATAATCCACAAGGTATATTACCTGTAGATACTAATGCATCTATAGATTATGTATATAGAATACAAGATAAAGATGGTAATTTTAGATCTGGATTCCAAGGATATGTAACTATATCTGTAAATGGGCAGTCTTATGAAACAAGAACGTACTCTTCTCGTTCTACTTCTGAAGATACTAGAGGAGGAACATTTATTATTAATAATAGTTACTTAGTTCCTGGAAACAACACAATTTCGATTGGATGTTATACTGCTCCTACTGAAACGCAAAGAACGGTTACAGACTATATTACAGTAAATATATATGTACTCGATTTAACACTTAGATGTACTAGTGCTAGTAATATTAATACTGCTGTAAACTTTACTGATACGCAACAAATACAGTTTGAAATTACTAATAGTGGTTCTGCATTAAGTACTTACTATAATGAAAACTCAGAAGAAGTTGAAATTACTCCAGAAATTTTAGTATATTATGGATCTAAAACTGTGGTTTAGAGAACAAGTACTAACACTTCCGCAAGTCTGGAAGCTTTAGTAGGAGTTAATGCTTCCTCAGCTAGAAATAACTCTGAGATACCTTTGGTATTTCAAGCTAGTTATAAAGTATCAAATACTTTGACTATCACATCTAACTATTGTTATGTTAGATACATTAATAACACAGGCTTGGGAAATACCCAGACAGCTGTAGCTGCTATAATTAACGATATAGACTATGATGAAAGTGGAAACTATATTGTTCCTGTCGATTAGTATACGGTAAAAACTTTTGATTTTTATGTATATTCTTCTACAACATCAGAAAAAACTTTACAAGTGCAAGATAATTCGGAAACAATTTCTTCTCCAATAGCAACAACAGCAAATCAAATTATTCCATTCTCATATACATATACATTTAAAAATGCCGGAGACGTGTAGATCAGTTTAGGGAATATGTATTTTACTTGTAGAGTAAGTTCTTTAAATGCGTCGTTGGCAGAACCAACTGATTATGCACTTTACTTAACTGCTAATGGAAAGACTGCTGGACAGCCTGATGCTATTTGGAAAAATGGAGATGTATCTACTGTATTTAGCGGATTTAATTGGACTGGTAATGGCTGGGTATCTACAACTGAAGGTACTGCTTTACTTATTAGTAATGGTGCTGCTATAAACATTGGGTATAATCCTTTTGATTCATCTGCTTATTCTACTACAACTTATCCGTTCACTATATCTCTTACATATAAAACAGAAAATGGAACAAATTCTGATGAAATTCTTATTAGTTCACAAGCTTCAAATACAGGATTTAATATTTTTTCAAATAAAGTCAGTTTTAATGTCGGAGGAACTTTATCTTAGGATATAAGTACAAAAGATGTACATCAACTTACATTAGTATATTTTGGCAATAATTCTGGAATATACAGTGGACTTATGGCTATTTATATTGATGGAGTTGTTTAGGCTATTAGAGCTGCAGGTGACTTTACTAGTGGAAAGTCTACTATAATTGCATCTGCTACTCAAGCTTCTTTATACTTGTATGAAATTAGAGGATATAGAAGAGCATTATCTTTTACAGAAATTCAAGCTCTGTATTGTTTTTCTAAAAATGACTCTGAAGAAATCGCTAATTACATTAGTAATAATAGAATATTTTCACAAAGCACAAATGCTTTAGGTGATTATGGTAATTATGTTACTCCAGATAAATTACCTAATGGCTCTGCTTGTTTAATGTTATATTCAGATTCTTGTAATCCTACTCCTTGGAAAGAAATAAATGCTTATGTATTAGATGAGAATGAGTCGTACAAAAAGGCAAGACATTTCTTAAAAGCGATTAAATTATATATAAAAGGTTACGAAAAACATCCTCGTAATTTTTACGCAGTGAATGCAACAATATCTGCACAAGGTACTTCTTCTATGTCCTATCCTATTAAAAACTTTAGAATTTATTTTGCGAACGGAGTGACTGAAGGAGAATTACGTGTTCCAGACGGAATATCTGATGCATCTAAAGCTAAAACGAAAGCTCTTTACGTTGGAACGGCAGATTACCCTCTTAGTGCAAATATTTCTATTACTAATGAAGATGAAATTCCTGATGAACTTGTAAATAATTGGGTAGACCCAAAAGAAGGTTATCAATTATTTTCAGCAGAATATGGAGATACTGATTATACTTATCCTTCTGCACCTGCTAACAGATTTTGCTTAAAAGCTGACTATGCCGAATCTTCTGGAACACATAACACTGGTTTTGCTAGAATGAGTAATGTATTACTTAGAAATACAGCAGCTATTCAAACTATTACTCCTGCATCTGGAATTATAAGAGATGACGAATCTTCCATGCTTCCTCAACAAAGAGTACAGAATGATTTAGGCAATAATGCGGAATGGAAGTATGATATTAGGGCTAATGTTGATGGACGTCCTATTTACCTATTTTATGTAGAGCCAGGAAAAAGTCCTGTTTACGGAGGACGTTATAATATGAATAACGATAAATCAAATGTGTAGGTATTTGGTTTTGAAAAAGTAACAGACTACTATAACAACGCTAATGTAAAAGCTGAAGGAACTTGGCTTGCTAATGCTGCGGCAGCTTCTGATTCTTTATCCAACGATCAAAATTATGCTATTACGCATAATACTTATACAGCTAAAGACGAAAGTACTGTAATTAACCCTACCGAGTGTTGGGAGTTTAGTAGTAATGATGGGGATGCTGCAACCATAGGTTCATTTTACAAAGATCCTAAAGATGCGTTTAATACTAACGCTACTTGGTTAAATACTACTTGGGAATACCGTTATCCTGATCTCGAAGGGGAAGGAAATGAAAAGTACGTAAGTGGAGAAAGCAAACCATTTGTACTCTCTAAAGTATATCAATTCTTATATACTAATAATTATGCACGTACAAATAGTATCGCCAATTTAAATACTTTCGCAAGTCAATTACATTATTATTTCAACGTAAATTCAGTACTCAAGTATTTTGTTCTTACGCATATGTTCGCTGCAGTGGATCAACGTATTAAAAACTGTATGTTATCTTTTTACTGTGATCCATATATAACTGCAGAAGAAGCAGGGAATTCTCCTATTCATAGAATGCGAGGCTACTGGATATTCTATGATAATGATACTATTTTAGGATTAAGAAACTCTGGTGATATTGCTGTTCCTTGGGATTTTTATGAAACTGATGATGCTGTTTATGCATTTCCAGGAAACGGACAGCACGGTTTATGGAGTAATCTTCAGAAATGTTATGAGTTATATCAAACGAATACTAATTCTGAAAGTCTAGCTTATAAATTAGGTAAATTAGTTGCTACTACTTATGAAATATTAAGAAATGCGGCAACTGATGCAGTAATAAAGAAGTACATAGAAACAGAGCAATGTGATTATTATCCAGATGCAGTACATAACGTAGATTTATCTATTAAATATTTGCATCCTGGAAATCTAAGAAACGATGATTTAGGAGTATCGTCATTAGATAAAGCCCAAGGTACTCGTTCTGCACATAGAAAATTGTGGTTAGACCGAAGGTTTACATGGTTAGATGATTTATACAACACTAAATCTGTTTCTGATTATAATTTATAGCTTAAAGTAGCCTCGACTTCCTCTAGTAGTAAGTCTAAAGGTAGAATTGCTCTAACCAAAGATCCATTCTTTAAAATGTGGACTTTCTATGGAGTTAAAGAAAGTAAAGGCACAGAGAGTACAGGAGTATTAAAAGATACATCTACAGGGTATTTATATATAGACAGTGATATATCTAACTCTAAAGCCTATCAAATCAATGGATTGTATGGATGTAAAGCTATTGATTTCTCTGAATATGATTTTGCCGATGATATTTCAGGAAGTGATGTTAAAATAGAAGGTATTCTTCCTTATTTAACTGATTTTACTATAAGAAAAATTGATGATAATCCAATTACTTTGTCTAACAACTCTTGGATAAATTGGTTTAACTCAGGACAACTTCCAAATCTTAAAAAACTTTATGCTTGCAACATTACTGTTGAAGGTGCTTCTGGAAATCAGGGAATAATTGATCTTAGTTCATATAATTTACTGGAAGACGTAGACTTGAGAAATACTAATGTAGGAATTACACTTTCTAACAGTTCTGCATTAACTTCTTTATATATAGATAATCCTAGTTCCATTACTTTAACTAACAAAACTAATCTTATTCATATAGGGTATAATGGTGCTAGCGTATCGACATTAAATGTATCTAACTGTAATAGTGCTGTATATACTAAAGTTCTTACAGATATTAACGCTTACTACAATAATATGAATTCCGTTAATATTAGTTTCGGAATTTCAGAAAAAGAACCTTACCAAATTACTAATGAACAAGCTGATTTATTAGTAGAAGTTGCAGCAAAGGTTAGAAATAATAATAACTTTAATTTTACAGGTTGGATATATTCTAGTGATAGTACTTTACCAAGTCGTCTGGACGGAGCCTTTCCAAATTTAGTGATAAGTGCAACTTTAGGAGAATTTTCCTTAATTTCAGACAAATCGTCCTTGGAAGAGGGTAAACAGGTAATATTTACAGCTAATTATAAGGTTGATCAATGGAAAGTCGAAATTGACGGTTCAGATTCAAACAGCCTTAATGGTTATATACAATGGACTGCTACTGATCATCACTTATACGTTACTGCTAATCCTTACTCTGAAAATGCAAAAATTGGTGGTGTGGATCATGTGTTGAAAGTCACTCCTATTATAGACGGAGAAGAACAGCAAAGTCAAAGTATGAGCATTTATTATCTCCCAGTAACTAGAATAACACTTTCAAAAACTGAAACCTTCTTTGACACTTCAACTAAAGTAAATATTGTAGTTAACGAAAATTCAAAATCACATATTTTAACTACTAATAATATTCAAGCCACAATTCTCGAAGGTTCTGGAACAGTAACTGTAGACAGTCCTACACAAATTACGTATACTAGTGGAAATGGTTCCGAATTAGATGTAACTATATAGGTTACGTTTGCCAATGTGTCATCTAGTATAGTTTTAAAGAAGAATTCTACATTATGTTCGGATTTTACTACTCTTAACTCTCCTACTAATGATAGGTACTGGTTATATTTGTTAAAATCAATGTATGAACAAACTAGTATAACTATTACCAGAAAAGAAATGTATAGTTGGAAGTTGACTGATGGTGTATTAAGTATGCTTGTAGACAAATTTCCTGACGAATACGAAACTCAAGATTTTACTGAATTACAGTATTGCTCGGCACAAAATGGAGGGACTTTTACTATTCCGAATATAAAATTCTCTGATTTACATACCCCAGAAGATACAACTATTTTGATTTGGGAACCGAATAGAGATATTTATATGCCTGCTGTCAAAACTATAACTTGTGGAGATAAGGTAAATAGAGGTCGGTGTAATTTATCCTTTACAAATAACTTTGCTCCAGATTTAAAATTTGATTTATCTAAGACGTCTATTACCAAAATCGGTAATTTTGGAAGTAATTATTCGGAAGGTCAGTTGTCTATTAATATTACGAAAGTATCGTCTTTGTCTTCTTCTACAAATCCATTGTTTAATTATCCTAAAACTTTAGCAGAGTTAGGTAATTTCGATGATAACAATCAAGCAATGTTTAATTTAATAGATGGAATAACAACTACTCCAGTATCTACCGGTGCTCCTATTTATTCATTAATGTACTTAACTAGTTCCGATCAACTTATTAAGCTTGGAAGAATTGCTTCTTATGCTGTATCAGGATCTGCTTTTGACGAAAGTGACTTTACTAAAATATCAGAGACCGCATATACGTTTGAAAATAGAAGTAATACAAATGGGAGAGATGTAACATTAAATAATGTAGTTGTATTTGGAAAAAATTCCGCTAAATCCACTCTTTCTATAATAAATGCTAACTCATCTAATACCCAATTAATATTTGGAGATGCTTTAGTAGAAATAGGAGAATCTGCTTTTGCAACTACAACTCTTAATATTGGAAGTAATGTATTAAATAATCTTATAACTATCGGAGATAATGCTTTTACAAGTCCACAAACGCCTATGGTAATAAATATTGGTGACAAGATTGACTATATAGGAACTAATGCATTTTATTCTACTAAAGATAATGAATCAGGCTCACTTACTGTAAGCATATCCAAAACATCTAGAATCAGTAGTTTAGCATAGAATGCTTTTAACGGTTCTACAACCACAGTAAAAGTTACTGCTAATTCGGATTTGTATGCACAGCTCGAAAATTTAAAAAGCAGTCATTCACTAACATTTAATTTAACTACACTATGACAGTAAATGGAAATAAAGTAACATCAACTAATGTATTATTAGTGCGTCCATTTAAATCAATTGTAAAAGAGGCTTTATTAGGACTTGCTTACAAAAATGGAGTTGCAATAAATGTAACTATAGATGATATAGACGAAGGCTATTTATACGAAGGTCAATTTATAAAAGGGACTACTTATAATGAATTAGTTACAAGTTTGATTAGAACAAAATATACATTGGATGATGAGTTAGCTCTTCAAGCAAATTATAGACTGAATACAGATTCAGAAGAAGAACAAACATTTCAAGAATGGAGATCAAAATGTAAAGAAATAGCTAAATCTTTACTTAATGGATAAAAACATATCAGTGTGGAGGGGAGTAATATCCCCTCCTACACATACTCATATATGGATTAAAGACGATGATTCTATTCTTATATATCGAGAGAGATCATGGCAACCTTTAATTTAGGACGCTACAGAATAGAAATCAGGACTAATGTCTAAATCCGATAAATAGATTTTAGATTTATTAAATGAAAATTTACATTGGAATTAAGTATGGCAGCAAATAACTTAGAAGAAGTACTTAGTACAAGTGTTAAGTTTTATGCAAGTCTTAGTAAACAAGAAGCTTTAAGTCTCGTTGGTAATTCTGATTCTTCCAAAAATGAACCGGGAGCATTATGCTTTGTTTCTGATGATACAGGAAATTATATAATACTTGATGGTAAAATTTTTGGAGGTGGAACAGGTGGGGGTGATGTATATTCAGTTAATAGTAAAACAGGAGCTGTGGTATTAACATTAAGTGATTTCCCTGTTGTTGTTAAAGATGGACAAACTTTAAAAACTTTATCAGACTATTTTAGGAATGATGGTTCTGTAATATCCAATGAATTTAAAGTTACTTCTACGTACGATGATTTAAATGGAAATCCTATTACTGTTGATGTAGTTATTATTAATTCAGAAGGCATTACAATAAATGGTAAAAAAGTTTTAACAGAAGACGATTTAATGTCTGTTTCTGAAGAATTAATAATGCAATATGCTAACGCTGCAGAAAATAATGCTAAAAACTATGCAGATTCCATTTTAACTTCTGTATATAAAGTAAAAGGTACAATAAACACTTACTCTCTCTTACAAGAAATAGAATCTCCGAAAATTGGAGATGTGTATAATGTTGTAAGTGCTCAAGGAACTATTGGTACCTCTGAGTATATTCCTGCAGGAACAAATTACGTATATACTGAAAATGGTTGGGATGCGTTAGGTGGAGTTCTAGATTTAAGTAATTATAAAACTGCTGATGATACTGACGTAGCAATCAGTCTTGGAGTACAAGAAGCAAAATCTTATACAGACTCGGCAATAAATACTTATAAGCTTCAAGTTGACAACAAAAACCTCGATTAGGATACACGTATTTCAACTAATACTACTAATATATCTTCTAATACTACTAATATAACTAATATAGCTACTCAATTAACATGGCAGTAATAAATTCGTTTACTAAAAACGGTACTTCATCTAATTTTGAGGATGCTGATTTGACTAACTATACCATATTAAATGGAGGAAATATTAATGGAGTATCACTACAATATTAGTTTACAATTCCAGAAGTTTCTGGACATACTATAAACTATATTGTACTAAATTCTGTGCTGTCGGGTGGTTATTGTACTATATCATTAAGAAAAAATACTTCTGTACTTGGAACATTCTCAGGAAATATTACATCACAACCTTATGGAATTAAATTCGATGATGAAAACAGGACCGAAGAAGCATCTGTTACTTTAACTGTTTCTGTAACTTCAGAATAGGATATAACTTACGGATTATAGGGGTTTGATATATATCTATATGACATTCCACAAATATTACAAGTTAGATTTTCTGGTCCGTTAGAAAACAGAAATATAAGTAATATTGATGTTGGAATTATTTAGTTAGCACAAGGAGTCGATCCAGTATCTTTTTCTAAAAATCCTGTTGGTGAATATGATGCAATCGCTGACAATGTAACCGGAAGAGTGTATTTTAGAAAAAGTGGTATTTATGTTGATGGATATTAGTACGGAGTTGCTAATGATGCCGGCACGAGTACAAGAGGAGTAGTTAAATTACAGAATACTTTTCAAATAGCAGGAGATGGAGGTATAGTCGCACCCACTGACTAGGGTGTAGCTGCATCTCCTCAATTAGTATATAATGTATTAGGAAATCTCAAAAACTACGTAGACGACAATGCACAGAAGCCTATAAGTATAGATACAGAAGAAGAAGATCCAGTATCTTTAAAAGAGGGGTTTACTTTTAGTACTGATTTTGAGAAAGATGAATAGAATAAAATTTATTTAAAATGGAAAGACTTAATATAATATGTTAATATACGCACCATCATTAGACGTATTTAAATCCAAGTATTCTACCTATACCAGTACAGGTAGTGAGGTATACAGAGCCATTGCTTTTACAGAAGATGGTAAAATTATAACTCATGGTAAAGTATTTAATACAGTTGTTGGGGAATCCTCAATAACAGGAGTTAGTAATATAGATGGAAGTCCAGTTGTATTAGGAGTTAAGAACGGTAGTATTACTGCTACACTTGAAGATAAATCATAGGATTTAGGAATTACAGATCCTGCTACTGCAAAAACTGTAGGAGGAACAACGGTTACAGGAACAGAGATAAGTGCTATAAATCTTCCTTCTATTACAGTAGATAAATACGGATTAGTTACAGCAGCTTCTTAGACAGATATTTTAGGTACTATTAATGGCTTGATTAATACAGCACTTGGAGGTATTACTACTGGACTTGTTTATAAAGGTACGACCACTAAGTTACCAACAGAAAATTTAGAGGATAATACTTACTATATTGCATCAGCAAGCTTTACTATTGATGGTACTGGAGAAAAATTAGAGTCAGGAGACGTATTAATTTATTCTAATGAGACTTGGAATTACGTACAACGTAATATTGATAGCTCTTTATTGTTACCAACTGGTGGAAGTTCAGGATAGTTTTTGAGAAAATCGGCTTCTGGATATGAGTGGGCAGACATCACTGATACTACTTATAATTTAGTTTTTGGAAATAACGCAACAGATACAGCATCTGTTTAGTCTAAAAACCCTAGTTATATTAATTTTGTTGAAAATAATGCAGTAACTTAGTCCATCCAAATCGGAGATAATTTAACATTAACTAGTGCAGGAGTGTTGTCTAGTACTAATACTTGGCGATCTGTTCAAGTTTATAAAATTGCTAATGTTAATAATGTTAATACACAAGACGATTCGATAGATAATTTTCTTACAGATACTGGGACAAATCCACTAAAATTTGCTAAAACTTTTACAGTAAATGGTTCTAGTGAAATAGATTTAGTTTGGGAAGAAATTGATTCTAACGGAAATGTAAGTTATAGTATATGAACAAATTTATTGTAGATGAACGACCTAGGAATGTTTTTAACAATGTAAGAAGTACTTATGACAAGGCTATAGTGTTCTTAACTCAGACAGGAGAAATTTACACTCATGGAACTTATTTTGGGACTTAGCCTACTATTCCTAGTTCAGATTACACAGCATCTCTAGAGTATTCTGGGACTGTTCCTGAATCTACTTGGTAGAAAGTGGGTACTTTATTGGTTAATGGAGCAGGTACATACGCTATCCAAATTACTACAAATACTGCAATCTATTCTGGGACTTTTAGTTATACAGCATCTGATGACTTTTAGGAAGAAATACTTTTACATGGTTCTGGTAGTGGAACTCGTTTGTATGCTAAATTAAATGGATCAGATTTATATTTAGTAGCAGACTCACAAATAAACTCATTAGTCGCTACAATTAAAATCCGCAAATTGTTATGACACGTAGAATAAATCCGATTGAATAGTGGAGAGCAATGATAGAGGAAAGATTGTTATAGGATTTGTAGCAAGGTTATGTTTCCTCAAGAGAGGTTTCTAAAATTAGGGATGAAGCGGATTATATTAAAAATATAGCTCCTTTTACTAAACAGCCTATGATTTTCGACATTAGAAAGAGTGCTAATTATAGTAAGTTTAGTAAATCTACAATATCAGATTCCGTTAAAGACGGAATTTCTTTTTCTAAATATAATCCATCTATTATTAAAGATAATAATAAAGTACAAATTAAAATAAGTAAACAATGAGTGAACTTATTCCAAAAAATTAGTCTATCGGTAATTCTTATAAATTGATAAAAGGTAAGGTTGGAAAGATTAGCAAACTTGCTGATAAAATAATGGAAGATTCTAATGCTAAAAGATTGAAAAGGAAGAAAGAAGCTGAGGAAAGAGTAAATAGAAAAGTTCCACGTGAACCAAATCCAGCTGCTATACAACTTAAATAGGCTAAAGGTAGAAATGGAATCAAAATTAATAACTGAATTTAAATATTTAATGTGGGTACTTAAATACACTCCGATAGTATTAGCTATTACCAATTTTATGTATTTATTTTTACAATTTCTTTCGATAGATCTAGCATTTGTTGGAGGAATAATTGGAATTGGGTTTCTACCTTTAACTTTTTTAATAATTGCTTCATTTGTATTTAAGTTTTGTGTTTGGCATAGACTTCCGCTTTATTATTTAGGAGTTATGCAAGCATTCTGTTTATTTGACTTTTACGTAGGTATTCCACTTACTTTATTTGGACTACTGACTTTACATACTTTCTTATTTATTATTTTAGTAATCTTATTAATTAAATTTAAGACATGAGGACGTTTGATGGATATATAAAATAGGATGGAGGCGATAATAATGTACTATTGGATGGAGGTGGCACCTATTCTCGGTCTAATTTAGTAAAAGAATTAAAATATAGTGATAATAAGATAACATGGACAAAAGCGGATGGTTCTGCTGCTATTGATTTAGTGGATCTAACAAATGTTGTACCTAGTATGTTTTTAGGCAAAACCTCCTCCGATACAACTAAGATAACTACTAATTAGACGAATCCCTATGTTATACTAAGATAGAATGGCAATAACCAAACAATACAATTAAAGGGTGGAAGTTATACAACTGTTACTGGTAATGCAAATGGAGTAGTCACTATAGATACTGATTTATCTGGTTATGCGACAAAAAATTGGGTTGAACTCAAGAAATATTTAACTTCTCATCGTCCCATTAAAATAAATGGAACTGAACAATTAGAAGGAAGTAGTGCCGATGCTTTAGATATTGCAGCAGGAACTAATATCACATTAACTTGGGATGCTACAAATAAAAAAGTAACTATATCTAGTGCAGATGACAATACTTGGCAACCTGCTAACACTTCTTAGGAAGGTTATGTTCCAAAATTAGTAAACACAGAAACAAATGCAGTTAGCAATAACGGTTATGTGTTAGTTTACGAATCTTCTGAAACTGGAACTGTAGTTCCTAAATGGAGAAAACTTCCTAGTACAGCATTCAGTACAGGAACTAATAATACTGGAACAGTAACTTCAATAACTCCTGGAGATGGTTTGTTAAATAATGCTAGTAATGATGCAATAACAAGTTCAGGAATATTAAAAGTTGCTTTAACTAATTATACTAAAAACTCTAGTGCATCCAATAAAAGTACTTCTTCAAGCGGAGGATTATACGCGGTTGAATTAGATAAAGATGGTAAACTCGCAGTAAGAGTACCGTGGACTGATTCGCACTATACTACAGGACTATATGTAGGAAAAAACGATACTAAAGCTAATGCTGAGACTACTAATGGTAATACTTACCTGAAACTTTATGATAATAGTACTAAAAGAGCAGAATTTAAAATAACTGGTTCTACTAATGTTAGTGTTACTAGTGATGCTAGTGGAAATATAACAATTACAGGTCCTAAACTTAGTGATTATATGACCAAACCTGCTGCTGTAGGAGGAACTTTATAGCCGATATATTGGGATGGGTCGTCATTTTAGACTTGTACAGTAAATGCTACTGGACTTGGAAATGCTTGGGGATTTATTCCTAATGTAGATGCATCTGGGGTAATGGAAATTGGACGTTACGTAGATTTTCATAAAACAAGCAATGATGGTATTGATTACGCTGTTCGTTTAACTATTGCAGACGCAACTTATACTAGTACTAATAAATATAGTCAAATCTTACAAGCAAAGTCTGGAACAATCGCATTAACTTCTGAAATTCCAACTAAAGCTTCCTGGAATTACGATGATGTTTATTTAAAACTTGCTGGAGGTACAGTTACTGGAAAGATTGATTTTGAATATACCCATAACCTCAAAGCTGCTGATAATGGGGTTACTACTACACAATATCCAACTACATTTAATATTTTAGACACTAACAATCTAATTTCTGCTAGATTAGAAAATGTTATCGGAGCTGATGGAGGTAATGGATTCTTTTTATATGCAAGAAATTATAATACTAGTGGTACTTTAGTTGCATAGAAAGGAATTAAGCTTATAATAGATAAATCAGGAACAGGAACGTGGACAGTAAATGAACCAGCATCATTTAGAACAGCCATTAGTGCAGTTACAGGAAGTATTAGTAATGGTACCATTACAATTAATGGAACTAGTATAAATCCAATGCAACGAACTTCTTCTAATAATGTACACGATAATACAGGAGGATTGAGGGTTATTGGAATAGCTAATCCTACTTCTGATGTATTTAGTAATAAATGTGGATCAGTGTTGCAGTGGAGTAATACTGATAAAGAGCCAAGTACAGCAGATTAGAGTACATGGTATAATCAACTAATTGGTCTTACTGACGATAGACTTTATTTTAGAACTAGAACTAATGGAGGTAATTGGACTAGTTTACATACTATTGCCTATACTTCAGAGATTCCTACTAAAAGTTCTTGGGATTATGATGACACATATCTAAAATTAACAGGCGGTACATTAACTGGAGGCTTAGTAGTACAAAAGGACGGTATTTGGGTACAAGGAGGAAGTAATGCAGGAAATAATACCTCTAGAATGAGTTTGACCAACGGTATGCCTGATAAATTTAAATATAATAGTTCTCAACGTGGAGTATTCATTTACTCAAATGCAATCGCTTTTGCTGACCCATGTAACGGAAATAGCAATAATGACGCTAGTTGGATTAGACATATAGAAGAGACTGCTAATAGTGGAGTATTAGAAATAGCTGTTGGCGATGACGGGAGTTATCAAGAACAAGTCCATTTCAGAACATATAATACAAGTAGTGAAATTGTTTATGATTCAGTAATTCCAAAAAAATCTGGAACTATTGCTTTGACTTCAGAGATTCCTACTAATGTTGTAAAATATATCACATTAACCTCAGAAAGCAGTACAGATTTTAATTTTCCAGATAGTTCTGCACGGTATGGGGGTGGAATATATCAACTACATGTCAAAGACAGTGTAGGAACTTAGAGCAATAAACCATTTACTTATGGAATGATTGCTGATTTTGAAACTAATAATGGACATCTACAATTTGCGGCAAGAGCTAATAATGATATTAGAGTAAGAAGTTATTGGTGGACTGGCGGAACTGGATTTTCTTATCCAGACTGGCAACAACTTATTCATTCTGGAAATATATCTAATAATAAACCAAAATTAAAATGGAATAGTACACTTACTATAGGTACTGTAGGTAGTACTGACTTACAACTTGTAATAGGTAATGATGAAGGAACATCTAATTTTACTGATGGAACTGAACTTCTTACTTCTTATGCTTCTAATAATGGATTTGCTGATACTAATGCAGCAGGAATCATTTATAGAAGAAAAGCAAGTTGTATGTGGAACTATATTAACGGAAAATTAAGTTTAGGAGTTTTAAATCCCGAAACAGGCAGAACTTCTGCTCGTGGTAATTTATATACTTACAATACAAATTATACATATCACGATAATGCACCTACTACATATAGTTCAGTTATAGGTTTTGGTCGAAATACGAGTGGTTAGGCAGAAATTTGTGTACAATGGACTGCCGGAGATTCTAATAATGCTGCAGCTATTTGGTTTAGAGCATTGCGTGATACTACTGACAACTGGTATGGTTGGACTTCATTAGTTCCACACAAAAAGAATTTAACTAATATAAATGGACTTTCTGGTTCATTTATGTTTAGTGGAACTGAAGGACCATTTACAGGTACTGACTGGGTTGGATTACAAGTTGAAGGAAATAATGACAAAGGGCAATTATCATGGCAAAATGGTACTTTAGTAGTGAGGTAGAATGATACTGGAGGAACTGATTCTTCTAATTGGACTGATTGGGCTACTGTATGGACTAATAAGAACTTAAGATCTTTAAACCTTCAAATTTGTGCTGAAGATAGCATTAAGTCTAGCAGTGACCTTAATGATATATTAACCCCTGGAACTTATTATTGTCAATCTGGTGCTATTGCTTCCACATTAACAAACACACCATATACAGCAGGCAATTTTAGACTATTCCACATAGGAAACATAGGAACAAGTGGAAGTACTTCCCAATGGTCTAACTAGTTATTAGTTGCTCCAAACCAAGCGAAGTGGTTTACCAGAGGTTTATCTGATGGAACATTTACAGATTGGTATGAGTTCATAACTACTAGTAATATGAATAATTATATACCAACTATAATTAAATCTGGTTATATTACTAGTGGTACGGCAAGTTTATCGTCTTATTGGTGTAAAGCATGGGAAATTACTATAACTTCTTATAGATACAATGATTGTGATGTAACATTTTATATATAGTCTGCATATAATTAGTGGAGAGGGTTTTTACATCTGAGAATCAGATAGAATGGAGAAAATTCTGGCGGAGCTTATAGTTTTAGCGTCAATTTGGTAGAATCAGGAGGTAACATTCCTAAAGACAGAATTCGACTTTACTACAATAATTCAACAGGTAATTGCCAGTTATGGTTTAATTGTGTTAGTCAATATAGTGTGTATAATATATCTATTATAAAAAAGACTTGGAGAACTGGAACCGATGTTGCTAGTATGGGAACACTTTACAGCACTTCATTCACCTCTGCCCAAACGTTTCCTAGCACTGGATATTCTTATATAGAAGCTAGTTACGCAAGTACTTATGATAGTGTTAATTACGCTACTTCTGCAGGTTCGACTACTAGTGTAATAGTGAATCAACATACAAGTAATGATACAAATTATCCATTAGTATGGAGTAATTAGTGTAATGGAGATAATGTTACTGCAAATTAGCTATTTAAGTCGTGGAGTGATTTATACTATAATCCTAAGAATAAAAGATTAGTAGTTGGAGGAATTGTTACAGCCACTTCATTTTATACCTCTTCTGATATACGGCTTAAAACAAATATAACTCCTATATCTGATTCAATATACTCATTTAATTGGAAAGAATCAGGTAAGAAATCTTATGGTTTTATTGCACAATATTTAGAAGAAAACTATCCAGAATTAGTTAGTGGTGAAAACAGTAAATCTGTAGATTACAATGCTGCTATATGTTTAGTAATAGCTAAATTAGAAAATCGAATTAAAGAACTGGAGGACAAATTAAATGGCTGACCAAATAATAACAGAAAATGTAATGTAGCATAAGTGTAGTGTTGCAGGATTTTCATTAACTATAAATAACGGAAAACATTGTCCTACTAAATCTGAAATGACTACATTAATGAATAACAGTGGTCTAAATGCTTCATACTCTATAAATGGAAGTTATGCTAGTAATCAATTAGTTGCTGCAAAGGATTTTGTTTTAGCAACATCTGCAGAATATTACATACATCCAAATAATACAAATATTGTTAGATGTTTGATTGGAAGTTCTGGTATATACACTGGGGCAATTCCAAGTTCATCTAGAGCTATAATTCCAGTTACTAATAGAGTGTATAGTGGATTATACGCTTCAGATTTACACAGAGGATTACCTGTTACTTAGTATGTAATAGGAACTACAGGAACTACTACCAGTATTACTACTAGCACTTCTATACGTACGAGAGAAATAATATATAATTCCAATACAGAATCATATGGTTACAGTTATGATAATCATTTTGGAAAAACTTATATAATCCCTGCATTTAATAAGACTATGTATGCTATAGT